>Ga0154777_1070_pt1 | contig 8880 bp, 7 predicted proteins | sample Rifle2008BG16ft_FD_105785 | JGI IMG/M metagenome (GOLD analysis project Ga0154777, IMG submission 105785) | Chloroflexi bacterium RBG_16_47_49 | reverse complement strand
GAGATAGCAAAGCCCTGGATAATTGGTTTAGATGATCCCATAATGCATGGTTGCGTTCTTCTTCTTCCCTATGTAACCGATATTGTTCGTCCAATTCGAAAGTAATGAGCGAGAACCTGTTATTCTCCCCCAATGGATTGATTGTCACTTGTACTAAAATTTTTGATCCCCCACGTCTGATCAGCTCGCATGCTGATGGATATCTGACAGTTTCTATGGGTTCATGATCTTCCAAGTCTTCTTCTTTAATAATCTGAAAGAGACTTAGATAATCGACTTGAGTCAACTCGCTACGGGTGTAAGCGGTTAACTCGGTCGCTTTTGTATTAACCTGTTGAATACGATTATTGGTATTATTTACGATTATCGCAGCTTGTGAGAGAGAATTTAGTAACGTTTCAATTTCCGCTGTTCCGAGCAGGGGTAATTGGCGTTTGATAAAATTGCTAAACTGCGACACTTTGTTCATTATGTTGGTTAAGCATCAGATGCGGTCTGTAGGTACGATTGCGTAGGTGCGCAGGTAGAATGCCTTCGATGGAACGATATTTAGCAACCGTCCGACGGGCGACTGGATAGCCCATACCTGATAATAATACTGCAATTTGCGAATCACTGAGAGTGTAAGCTTCCTGATCAATAATCTGTTTTAAGGCAGTGCGGATATGTAAGCTTCGATCGAAGAACATGGAGAGAGGCACGATCCTTCGGCTGGGAAGCTGGACGGCTTTATCAGAGACAGCTCTCGACATGGTCGACTCATGCACTTCCAGTTCATCTGCCAAATCTGCGCGGGTAATCGGTTTAAGGTAAGCATCTCCAGACAAGATAAATTCGCGCTGGATAACCACCAGCCTTTGCATCAAGCGGACAATCGTATGGTTTCGCTGCTGCAAGCATTTTACCAGAAGTGTTGCTTGTTCAAGGTCACCTTGCCAGAGCTCAGCTTTATCGGACGGAGCCTCCTGAAGTGCTTCGCGAAATAAGGGATTGACGCGCAAGGAACCGTAAAATGGCATGGCGATTTCAACCACCAGAGCAGAATCTTCTTCTTCCGATACCCGACTGATAATAATATCCGGAAAATGATAAGTATTTTCCTGTCCATTGGTTGAGCCGGCGTTGGTTTGGTCTCCCCAATGGGCGCGCCCTGGAAATGGATTTAAATTATCACTGATAAAACGGACAATATCTTTGGCATGTGCCACGGGTATGTTTAAATGGCGGGCTAATTCAGGAAGATGATGCGGACTTAACAACTCGATGCCTGCCATGATCGCTTTTTCAGCCAAACGTGGCACCGGCAAGGTTTCAGACAAGACCTCAAGCTGGATCAACAATGCATCTTTGGGGGTTAGAGAGCCAACCCCGACAGGATCAGCGTGTTGAATTAAATTGATTATCCCCTCAACCCTAGAAATTGGTACATGATGATAAATTGCGATTTCCACCGGTTTTATGGTGAGGAACCCATCTTCATCAAGACTTGTCAGGAGGTGAACCGCGATTTGGCGATCGTCGACTTGAAGCTCCGGACCAATTTGGCGTAATATATATGCAGGCAAAGCCTCTTTATCTGGTGCAAAATTATCATCCGGTAAATCGTCCGGATAAGAACCACTACTGGTTTTCGTGAAAAAATCTTCATGGCAAGATAAATATACAATCGGTTGTTCTGGGGAGCCCCCCGATGTATTCGCACACGTTGGGCAAGGTTGATTACTATGCAGGATCTTATGGCAGGTCGGGCAACGAAACTCGTCGATTAATTCCAAGGCAGGATTGCGTGCCAGTTCGGCTTCTACCTTTTGGCGCAATTCGTCAACAGTCAACTCGAGCAAAGCCATGGTTTGTGCCAAGTGAGCTGTGGTTTGGGGGCGTAATAATGGTCTCTGATTTTGCAGTAGCATATGTCACCTCAAGTATAACTCGTTTTGCTATAGTTGCAAGTTCCATGCCAATGAATTTTAAATAAATATGTGCTAAAATTTGGTATCTTACCCAATTTCAATACAACGAGGCAGACTTCAATGTTCCGTTCATTCTTCAGCTACTTGTCCAAGGCAGCATGGGCGCGTAAAATTGTGACGAATTGGTCATTCGCTTGGAAAATGGCCTCCCGTTTTATTGCCGGAGAAACTCTCGCAGATGGGATTCGAGCAATCAAACTGCTGAATAGTAAAGGAATCAATGCTACCCTTGACCATTTGGGAGAGCATACCGATTCTCCTGAGAAAGCCCGACAGGCAACGGCGGACATCATGAAAGCCCTGGATGCGATTGAGCAAGCAGGTGTCCATTCCAATGTATCGATCAAATTGACCCAAATCGGTCTGGGAGTGGGTGCTGACCTATGCCTTGAAAACATGAAACTTATATTAGACAAAGCCAAAAGCTATAACAGTTTTGTACGCATCGACATGGAAGATTCACCCGTTACCCAGCGGACATTGGATATTCTGCAGAGTTTACGTCAACGAGATTACGATAATGTCGGCATTGTGATCCAGGCTTATCTATATCGAAGTGAAGATGACATTCAAAAATTATTAGGAGATTGTTTTAAAGTACGCCTGTGTAAAGGTGCTTACAAAGAACCTGCCAATATCGCCTATCCGAAGATGCAAGGTGTAAATGCTAGTTATGACCGCTGCGCGGCGTTATTAATCAATGGTGCGTTATCCAAGGATTGTCCGGAGTTAAGCTCGGATGGAAAAATCCCACCCATCCCTAGTTTGGCAACCCACGACCCCAAGAGGATTGAATTTGCCAAGGTCTATGCTGAGAAGGTTGGGTTACCGAAGGACGCCTTAGAATTCCAGATGTTGAATGGTATACGACGGGATCTTCAGGAGCAGCTTGTAAAGGAAGGGTATTGGGTACGTGTTTATGTTCCTTATGGAACAGAATGGTATCCGTATTTTATGCGCCGTCTTGCAGAGAGACCAGCCAACTTATGGTTTTTCATATCCAACTTCTTCCATCGTTAATGATCGGGTAGATTTATGTTAGATACACCTCAAGCACTGGCAAGTCGCCTTAGTGAAGAGGGGGTCAGGGTCGTTGATTTTTTTAAAAACCTGTCCGAGGAGCAATGGGGGGTCCGTATTTATCCCCAGGAGAGTAATTGGAATTTTCGCCATCTCCTGTCGCATTTTGTATCCTCAGAAATTGGACGGAAAGAATTAATCTTGAATGTATTGGCTGGTGGTGAAGGAGCTCCGCCAGACTTTGAGATCGATACCTTCAATAAAATGGAGGTTGAGAGGTTATCGAGTAAATCGAATTCATATTTGCTAAAATTATTTACGCAAGAAAGATCCAATCTTGCCAAGCTGGTTTCAGTTATGGATATCAAGGATTTGGAGCGGGTCGGAAATGACCCTTATCTTGGGAACGCGCCAATCCATGTAATGATCAAATTAACATATCGACATTTACAAATCCATATACGCGAGGCGAGGCAATACATATAAAGTGAGGTCCTTCCGGTTATTTATCCAATTATCACAACCCATATTTATCTTGATGGCTGTCTTGTTGTATATCATGGGAGTGGGGATTGACCATTATTTAAATGGGCAAGTCAATTGGTTATCATTCTTCCTTGGACTTACCTGGATAGTATTCCTCCTGCTTGGGTTTCAGTATTTGAGGGAATATTTCGACCTGGGAGTTGTGAACGGTGAAGTGAAATGGTGGCATACTCCCTTTTCGGGGGGGAGCGGAGCGATTGGAACCGGCAGGCTTCCACGTCAGGTAGCAATTTGGGCAGGATTGATCGGCCTGACTGTGACAGCGGCGGTGACTGCCTTGATGTTTCAGGCTCAGGAACTTAACCTAATTGGCGTAATGATGCTTGGACTGATCCTTGCAGGTGAATTGGCATTCGCTTTACCACCGCTTCGCCTGGTAGCTTCAGCCTATGGTGAATTAATCTTGTCGATCATCCTGGTTGGATTGATCCCTGGATTGGCTTATGTATTACAAGGTCACGATTTACATCGATTGCTAATCATGGTGGCATTTCCCCTGCTATTCCTATTTCTCGGCATCTTATTAGCCTTGGAATTACCTGGTTATGCATCCGATCTTAAATATGGAAAAAAACCAATCATTTTAAGAATCGGATGGCAAAAGGGAATGCTACTGCATAATATCCTGGTTTTGGGCAGCTTTGTCCTCTTTGGGTTGGCATTCGTGTTTGGAATGCCCCTGAGTGTTGGCTGGCCAGTATTTATTGCCCTTCCAGTGGCTTTATTTCAGATCTGGATGATGAACCGTATTGCGGAGGGTGCGAAGCCAAATTGGAACCTGCTTGCTCTTAGCGCAGTATCCACCTTTGGGTTAACGACCTATTTATTGACATTTTCTTTCTGGATCCATTAATCTATGCCTGAATTCTTAAAATTAATACCCATTCAACAAGCTCTACAAATTTTGCTTTCGCCGATGCAAGTAACAATCATCCCTGAGCGCGTAGCAACCCTAAACGCTTTAGGGAGGGTCACTGCACAATTGATTCATTCGCCTATACCACTACCACCATTTCCTAGGAGCACGGTGGATGGTTATGTAGTTCGTGCAGCCGACACTTTTGGAGCTTCGGAAAGCTTACCTGCCTACCTAAGGGTGAACGGTGAAATCTTAATGGGAGGCACACCCGGCTTTGATATCAACCCGGGCGAGACAGGGTTGATCCACACCGGTGGAATGTTACCGGAGTCAGGCAATGCAGTTGTGATGATCGAATACACTCAGCCGGTGAGTGAGGATACTGTTGAGATATTACGCTCGGTGGCGGTCGGTGAAAATATCATCCATGTTGGAGAAGATGTTCAAATTGGGGAGGAGGTAATTCATTCAGGGGTACGCATTCGTCCAGCGGAAATCGGTGGATTAGCTGCCTTGGGGATCCTTGAAATAGAGGTCGCCAAAAAACCCATCATTGGAATAATCTCCAGTGGAGATGAAGTCATCCCTCCGGAGGGCAAATTATTACCTGGGCAAGTCAGGGATACCAACTCATATTCATTATCGGTATTAATAGACCAAGTGGGTGCAATTCCAAAGCGATACGGGGTTTTTCCAGATCAAGCAGACGTTTTAGAGGCAATTTCGGCTCGTGCACTGAATGAATGTGATGTGTTGGTCATCACGGCTGGTTCTTCTGCCAGCGCACGCGACTTAACTGCCGGGGTGATAAACCAACTGGGTCCACCCGGTGTGCTGGTGCATGGGGTGAGTATCAAACCAGGAAAACCAACGATATTAGCAATCTGTAATAACAAAGTCGTAATCGGCTTGCCAGGCAATCCGGTCAGTGCATTAGTCATTGCAGGTATGTTCCTTGTCCCAGTAATAGAAACGCTGCTTGGGTTATCGAATGTGGGTTACCGTCCCAAACTCTATGCAAGGTTGACCACCAACATTGCATCGCAAGCTGGACGTGAGGATTGGGTAGCTGCCAGGCTGTACTCCAACCAGGAAGGGTATCAGGTGGACCCGATTTTCAGTAAAAGTAATCTAATTTTTAGTTTGGTGAGAGCCAATAGCATGGTCCGTGTACCTGCAGATGCTACCGGTCTTTCGGCAGGCGAGCTGGTTGAAGTGAATTTACTAACTTAGAATTAAATGGTCTTGGATGGTATGCTGATAAAAACTAGAATTATGCTGGTGGTTTCATTTATTTTATCCATCCTGGTGATGGGGTGTTCAGGCGTAGTCAAAGCGAACATTGAAACCACCGAGACTCAACTACCATTTACACCATCTGCCACAGCCACATTATCTGCAACACCATTTCAGGCAATCACAAATACCCCCATAGTCATCCCGCCAACCTATACCCTAACGCCAACCCATACTCCTACTGTGACGGATACACCCGTACCGACCGATACTCCCATACCTACTGAAACGCCCTTTCCAACAGATAACCCTGATATGGAATGGAACCCAGCCGGACATGTCACCGCCCCGATATTGCTTTATCACCATGTATCCAATGCTGGTAATGGGAATCGTTATTTTGTCACGGTGGATGATTTTCGGGCTCAAATGGAAGCGCTCCATGATTGGGGCTATACAACCATAACCTCTTCCAATTTGGCCGATGTGATGATCAATGGAGGAGAGCTTCCAAACCGACTTGTGGTGATTACTTTTGACGATAGTTATGTCGATGTTTATCAAAACGTCTTTCCAATCATGCACGAATTCGGATTTATTGGCGTTATTTATGTCTATGTCGACCATTTGGGATCGAGGGGTTTTGTCAATGCCGAACAGATCCAGGCATTAGCTGACGACGGATGGGAGATAGGTAACCATAGCATGTCGCATGCAAATTTAACCCTTAATCATTCCAATCTGGAATATGAAGTTCTGCAATCACGATTAATCCTTGAGGAAGTATCTGGGGTTAAAGTGGATACATTTGCATATCCGTATGGGGAAATCGATGATTTTGTCATCGAATATGTCCGTGAATCCGGCTATCTTGCCGGAATGGGTTTAGGATTAAATTGGGAACACACCCTAGATACATTATTTGATTTGAACCGGATTGAGGTTCTAGGAGATTATAATCTCTCCAAATTCGCAGGATTATTACCCTGGTCAGACCGCTAGCCATTCCGTTCCTAGCTCGAGCAGAAATAACTTAATGACGATCTATTTACAAGACATCCCTCTACCTAAGGCAAAATTACGAATGGATGAAGCCTTGCGATCCATCGGCAAGGCAGGCGTGTTAGGGATTGAGCAGATCCCTTTAGATGAACACGCACTCGGACGGGTATTAGCGAAACCCATTTGGGCACAACTTTCCTCACCTCATTACCATGCCTCGGCCATGGATGGATATGCAGTTCGATCGGAAAGCACGGAATCAGCCACTCCAGCCAATCCGGTTGATCTGCTTATTGGCGCACAGGCTGGATATGTGGACACGGGTGACCCGTTACCTGGATGGTCAGACTCAGTCATACCCATAGAGAATATTGAACCCGTGACGGAAATAACAACCGGCGGAGCTGAGCTAAAGAAAGTGACCGCCATCCGTATCCGAGCGGCAGTGACACCGTGGAGTCATGTACGGACCATGGGGGAGGATATCGTTGCAACTCAGCTTGTTTTACCGGCAGGTCAGACCCTGCGACCAGTGGATCTGGGAGCTATCGCGGCAAGTGGACACGCTACTATCTTCGTGACCAGAAAACCTCGTGTAGCCATCATCCCAACCGGATCCGAGCTTGTACCCGTCGGTCAGCCGGTTCAAGCAGGAGACATTATTGAATACAATTCGATCTCCCTGGCTGCCCAAGTAATGGGGTGGGGGGCAGTGGCGAGGCGTTATTCGATTATTAAAGATAATTTTGAACTAATTTGCCAGTATGTTATGGAAGCAGCCCAGGAGAATGATTTGATATTGCTGAACGCCGGATCATCGGCGGGTTCGGAGGATTATTCTTCCCGGGTGGTAGAAAAATTGGGAGAATTACTGGTGCACGGAGTGGCTGTAAGACCAGGACACCCTGTCATTTTAGGGATGATCGGTGAGAAACCCAACCAGACACCGATTATTGGTGTTCCGGGCTATCCTGTGTCCGCAATCCTGACCGGTGAGATATTTGTCGAGCCATTACTCGCCCGCTGGTTGGGGAAGCCTCCATACGCTCCATTGACAATAAAAGCCAAACTGACTCGAAAAGTAACATCCCCCGCTGGTGACGATGATTATATGCGTCTGGCAGTCGGACGAGTTGGAGAGCAAGTGCTGGCAGCCCCGCTATCGCGTGGTGCTGGTGTGATCACATCACTGGTACGCGCGGATGGCATCACCATCCTGCCGCGTGGGACTCAAGGATTGCCGGCGGGTAGTGAGGTGAATGTACACCTCTATCGACATCCCAACGAAATTGAGAACACAATCTTCGCCATTGGCTCGCATGATATAACCATCGATATCCTGGCACAGTACCTGTCGGCAAAGAACAGGCGTTTGACCTCCGCGAATGTCGGTAGCATGGGCGGATTGGTTGCACTTAGCCGAGGAGAATGCCACCTGGCGGGGTCGCACCTGTTGGATCCTGAAACTGGTGAATACAATATTAAGTATGTACACCAAATCCTGCGGGATGTGCCGATGAAAATCATCGTCTTAGTTGGGCGCCAGCAAGGGTTGCTGGTAGCAAAGGGGAATCCTAAAAAGGTTTCTTCCCTGGAAGACCTTGTCAGGGATGATGTGACTTATATAAATCGACAGAGTGGTGCAGGGACAAGAGTATTGTTGGATTACCATTTGCGGTTATCCGGCATCCCGGTGGATTCAATCAAAGGGTATCGAAACGAGGAATATACCCATCTTGCTGTGGCAGCTGCGATAGCATCAGGTAGAGCAGATTGTGGATTGGGAATTGAAGCCGCTGCACAGGCGCTCGATTTAGACTTCATTCCACTCTATCAGGAACGTTATGATCTGATCATCCCACAAATATATTATGATAGCCAGCTCTTGAAGCCTCTATTTGATACCTTAACCGAACGAGACTTCCAAAATACTGTTGCAAATTTAGCTGGATATAATGTCGAGCAAATGGGAAAAGTAATTTTGTGACCAAGCAGAGCAGACTCCAAGTTACTGCATGACAATTGCTGAAATTATTATCGGACCCTAGCGGGTCACGATACCAGGGTCAGTTTTGAAGGTTTACGACACATAAATAAGTCCAATCACACAAAGGTGAATACAATGCCTCTCTCAAGTGGAATCCCAGCACCCGAATTCGCATTACCGGATGAAACAGGGGTTATTCGATCTCTGTCTGAATTCCGTGGTCATCCGGTGATCTTGTATTTCTACCCCGAAGATGATAC
>Ga0154777_1015_pt2 | contig 9121 bp, 6 predicted proteins | sample Rifle2008BG16ft_FD_105785 | JGI IMG/M metagenome (GOLD analysis project Ga0154777, IMG submission 105785) | Chloroflexi bacterium RBG_16_47_49 | reverse complement strand
GCATTGTTTTACCCGCGCTGCTATGTGAGACCAGAGTAATATTCCGAATAGACTCAGTCGTATATTCCTTCATTACAAAACCTTCCTTGGTTAGCTAGATTCAGACGAACCTTGATTGTAAAGGAAACCCGCAAAGTTGTCAAAGCATTGCTGTTCAAATTCCGCATTTTTAAATTGGAGTAAAATTGTCTATATGCTGCGGAAGTTATGGTTTAACCTTGCTTATTATCTAAAACCTGTTTGGGATACAGGCATATCTCCCCCAGAGTTGCTGAGCTTTATTGCGACCCACACCCCAGGAAGAGCATTGGATGTAGGCTGTGGGACCGGAACGAATGTGATCACTCTGGCAAAATCCGGCTGGCAGGTGACTGGGGTGGATTTTGCCCCTCGCGCCATCCAAATCGCCAAAAATAAGTCCCAACAAAATAGGGTGGAAGTCAATATACGCCAGGATGATGTCACTCGCTTGGTTTCGCTCTCAGACAGATTTGAACTGATCCTTGATATAGGGTGTTTTCATAGCCAATCTTTGAAAGATCATTCGAAGTACATCGCAAATATAGATCGACTCCTCTCTGATAATGGCACTTATTTGTTATATGTGTTTTTTAAAGATCAGGTTGGAGATATGGGTCCTGGAGTGACTGAAGGAGATATTATCCAGCTTTCGCATGTTTTTAAACTAATCCAGAGGAAAGATAGCACCGAACGGGGAATCCGCCCATCTGCCTGGATTAGCTTTCAAAAATGTATGAATTAATATCTGCAAATATCAGGAGTATATGAAACTATTATTCATATTTTTGGATGGGGTAGGACTGGGGAAGGATGACTCGGATGCCAACCCTTTCGTTCGAGCCTCCATGCCTAACTTGGACGATCTCCTGGAAGGCAATAAAATAATCGCCAATGGTTACCATCCAGGTTCGAGTGGTGGGATGGGTCTTCTGCAAACAAAACGCGCCTCAATGCTTGCTCTGGATGCATGCCTGGGGATCGCAGGATCCCCTCAATCCGCATCGGGGCAGGCCTCCCTGCTGACCGGTAAAAATGTGGCTGGTATGCTTGGGTTCCACGATGGACCCAAACCAAACCCTAAGATCATGGAATTTTTAAGAGAGGGCACCCTTTTTAGCAAGCTAAATCAGCATCAACGAAGAGCTTCGTTATTGAACGCATACCCTCCGCGTTACTTCAAAGCCATTGAGACTGGTTACAGGCTTCCGGGGGTAATTGCATTATCTGCAAGTTACGCTGGAATTCAATTAAAGACCATGGATGATTTAAATCGCGGTCAGGCAATATCCACTGATTTCACTGCCGAAGGGTGGCGCAATAACTTAGGCTTAAATGATACGCCTTTGTTAAATCCAGATCAGGCTGGGAAGCGTCTTGTGACACTCTCAGGTGGATATGAGCTGGCATTTTTTGAATACTGGCTAACGGATGTAGCCGGTCACCAACAGGATATGCAATCCGCCTGTGCTCTTTTGGAGCTATTGGATGGTGTTTTAGGAAGTACAGTCGAATCTTGGGATGATGATGGTCTGATCTTAATTACCTCAGATCACGGAAACCTAGAGGATCTGACTACCCGTCATCATACACGGAATGATGTTCCCCTTATATTGATCGGCTCACAAGAGCACCGTGAGTGGTTTATAAATGAATTAATCCGGGTAAATCAATCGAGGGATCTATTAAATCTCACCGATGTCTGCCCCACAATCATCAATCTTGTCAGTGCTTTTAAATAATACCAGCTTGTTTTCCGACTGCACTGAACACATCCAATACTTTAGCCAATTGCTCATCCGTGTGAATCGACATATAACTCGTCCGCAGCAATTGCTTTCCCTCAGGCACCGCAGGGGAAATCACCATATTGACATACACACCTGCCTCGAAGAGTGCTTTCCAAGTCACCGCAGCACGATAATCATCTCCAATGAATATCGGAATGATTGGGGAGACTGAATTCCCGGTGTTAAAACCAAGTTCTTTGTAACTTTTGCGCATATAATCGCCAATTTCATTTACCCGCTTTACTCTCTCAGGTTCTTCGCGCATGACGTGTAATGCCGCTAATGCTGTAGCCGCATTGGCCGGTGGGATGCTTGCACTGAATATCAATGAACGTGCATGGTGTTTAATGTAATGGATGACATCTTCATCCCCAGCCACATATCCTCCGACGGAAGCAAGGGACTTACTGAAAGTCCCCATGATGAGGTCAACCTCAGGGGTCAATCCAAAATGAGCTGCGGTTCCTTTACCTCCGCCCAATACACCCAGGGCATGTGCATCATCCACCATTAAACGAGCTCCGTACTTTTTACATATTTTAACAATTTCAGGCAGCGGGGCTATATCTCCTTCCATACTGAACAGACCATCAACAACCACCAATCTTCCTGCGTCGTCTGGGATACTTGCCAGGACGCGTTCCAAAATCTCTGGATTGTTGTGTTGGAAGCGTTTTACCTTTCCCCACCCCAGCCTGGCTCCATCTACAATGCTGGCATGATCATCACGATCCAGGATGACGACATCATTTCTGCTGACTAAAGAACTGATCGTCCCCAGATTCACCTGCATCCCGGTTGAAAAAACCAGAGCTGCCTGCTTACCAACCCATTCAGCAAGTTCACGCTCCAGTTGCTCGTGCAGCTCGAGGTTCCCATTCAAAAAACGTGAACCCGTACAGCTTGTGCCATATTGATTGACTGCATCAATTGCCGCCTGGCGTACTTTTGGATGAGTGGTTAGACCAAGATAGTTATTTGATCCACACATGATCAAGCGTCGACCTTGAAATACTGCCTCACTACCCTCATTACCCTGCATAGGGATGAAGTATGGGTAAAATCCAGACGCAATGAATTCCTTCGCATAGGTAAAACAATAACATTTATCAAAAATATCCATTTTCTACACCTCTTTCGAGCGATTCGATACAGTTTTGCCACTAGCCTTGGAAATGATCTGGTCCATTAATAAGGATAATCCTCCCCCGAATATCCCATTTAATCGATAAATCAATTTGCCTTCCAATCCTGGCAATATTATATATCTTCCACGCATTATTCCGCTTATAACTTCGTCTGCTACCTGTTGTGGAGACATTACTTTAGCATTACCAGCAAGGGCTTTCGTTTCAATGGGTTTGAAACGACTCTCATATTCAAGCTGTGGGGTCTCGGTATCGGAGGGATAGATAATTGAAACCCCAATACCATGTAATTTCATTTCAGCGCGAAGCGCATCGGAAAATCCGCGTACAGCAAATTTTGAGGCTCCATAGGCTGTGTATCCGAATGTTCCGATTAAACCGGCTACGGATGAGATATTAACAATATATCCTGAAGACCGTTGAAGCATTACAGGTAAAATTTCCTTGGTGATATAAACCGTCCCAAAATAATTAACTTCCATCATCCAGTTAAAAATACTAATATCAAGTTCTTGTACATAGCCAGGATGGGCAACGCCAGCCGAATTAATGAGCAGGTCTGGAGGTCCTGCTTTTTCTGATATCTGTTTTACGGCCCGCCGAACCTGGTCTAAATCGGAGACATCCGCAGAGATTGTGCCGATCTTCTGACCTTGGTTATGCCTATGAGCCTCAACTTCCTCCCGTGCGGATTGTAATAAATCTTTTCTCTGAGCAACCAGCCATACATGCATACCCCGACTGGCTAGACCACAGGCAATGGCTTTTCCAATCCCACTCGAGCCTCCGGTGACCAATGCGACCTTCCCAGGTTCGAGCTCAGCTTTGATTTTCATAGAATCATTAACCCGTATCTATTCAAATGGTTATTATCAAACCGATAGTGGCACTCAAATAAAAGTTGTATTATCATCAGGAGAATAGCGATTATACCTGTTTTAATGACATATACAAAATCTATTATGAGAATTGCTATCGAGATTATTGGGAATGTAAGTGAAGAAATATATCGTATAGCCAGGAAATAGCAACGACATTACAGTTTATCTAGTACCCGATATTCAGCCAATATCAGGATTCATATTCTTATACCTCTGCAAGTACCCACGTATTTTTAAGATAATATTAGTTTGATTGCGCGGATTTAAGGTTATCATTATGAGTTCCACGGGAGTGAGATTTTACCTGAGTTAAGCTATGCCTACATTATCTGATCGTCTTAAATCATTAGGGGTAAAAATAGGTACCAAGGATTTGCCACCCCCTACTGCGAGTAAATCCTACCCTGTTGAAGACATTGTCGCTGGTCGTTTTCTCGACACTGGCAATGGAATTACCTATCTTATCGAGGAAGATTTTCCCGTTGATTACATATACGGACAAGTCGGACTGCGCATTGCTACTACGCCACGAATAATCGCTGAATGGGCTGGTGACCTGAAAATAGCCGAACAAAATCCGGAGACCCTGGTATTTCTTGATACTGAGACTTCGGGTTTAGCAGGAGGAACCGGGACGTTTGCTTTCTTAGTTGGCGCAGGACGATATACGAAGGAAGGTTTTCATTTAGTCCAATTTTTCATGCGCGACCCGCTCGAGGAGCCGGCATTGTTGCTTGCTCTTGAAGATTTCCTTGCACCTTGCCAGACTATTGTGAGTTTCAACGGCAAATCATTTGATGTACCATTATTAAATACCCGCTACACTTTACAGGGATGGAAATCCCCCTTTAAAAATTTCTATCATGTCGACCTGCTACACCTTGCCCGCCGGTTATGGCGTGATCGACTTCCCAGCCGCACATTGGCAAACCTGGAAGTCCAAATCCTACATGCCAGCCGAACTGATGAAGAGATACCTGGATGGATGATACCCGAGATTTATTTTAATTATTTGCGTGAGGGTGATGCGCGCCCATTAAAGCGTGTGTTTTATCACAACGCCATGGATGTGGTCTCGCTGGCAGCTTTATTGAATCATACTTCTTCGTTGCTTGAAGAGCCATTTAACCAACAGTCAAGTGAAATTATCGATATGGCTGCTGTTGCCAGGTTGTTGGAAGATCTAGGTCGTATTGAAAGAGCTGCTGAATTATATGAGACTTGCTTGAAGGCAGAAATTCCGGAGGATATCTATAACGATACGCTTTTCCGCCTTTCCATGCTGCATAAGCATAACAACAATTACCCGGCGGCAATACCATTATGGGAGCAAGCAGCCGCGCGTAGAAGAATTTTTGCCTATGAAGAATTAGCCAAATATTTCGAACACCACACCCAGGAGCTTGGATTGGCTCTCAAGTGGACCCATGAAGCAATAGATTTTATTGATTCTTCAGGTCTTGCGAATCCCGCATCTGTGCTTTTGAAACCTGAATTTCAGCATAGGCTTCAGCGGTTGCAGCGTAAAATCTCTGCCCATGGCAAATAAAAATGTGGCTATCTGGGAATTCCAGACAGCCCCATACTTCCAAATTTTTCAATCTAAAATCTTAATCTGTTTCGTCAATTTCTCCACAGTCGTCTGGTAATTGACAAGTTTATCTCTCTCCTTCTGGACGATATCAGCTGGGGCTCTTTCTGCGAAAGAACTAGCCAGCAGCTTTTCCAGACGGTCCGCCTGGCTTTTAGCATCACCCAACGCCTTATTCAGTCTTTGCCGTTCTTCTCCCGTATCTACCAAACTCTCCAGCGGGAGATACACTTCCACTGATCCCAAAGCGATTGAAACGTGGTTTTCTTGTTTTAGCGGCAAACTTCCGGATATATCAAACCGCTCAAGGTCAAGTTGAGCCAATGAAGCGATCAGTTTTTTCTGTTGCCGGAAAATTTCCGTTCGCTCACCCGCGGTCAAGCTGGCTGGGATAAGCTTTTCTGGTTTGACGTTCTTCTCCGATCGAATGTTTCTAATCGCCCGAATGGTCTCTTGCATTAAGCTGAAGTTGGATATGCATTCACTCTCCCAACCTTCCTCCTGGCGAGGTTCTGGCCAGGGAGAGATGATCAATCCATCTGTCCAGCCAGTTGCTAAAGCCGAAAGATGAGAATCTAACACAGTTTTCCGTAAATATCCCCAAATCTCTTCTGTAATAAAGGGGATAAATGGATGAAGGAGTCGTAGGCAAAGGTCCAATACTCGTACCAGTGTGGAAGCAGTATAATAAGCGCGATCTCCCCCCTCCAACAGTTGAAGTTTCGCCACCTCTAGATACCAATCAGCAAACTCACTCCAGAAGAAATCATAAATTTGTCGACCGGCTTCGCCGTATTGGTAAGTATGGAATAGCCGTTCAACATTTCGGACAAGCTCCTGCACGCGTGCCCAAATCCATGAGTCTGCCAATGTCCATTCTGGTTCAGACCTGGCTGGTGACTCGATTTTATCCAGACTGGTGATGATGAAGCGACTGGCATTCCAGACTTTATTGACGAAATTACGGCTGGGCTCCACTTGCTTCGTAGTCATGTTCGTATCCTTGCTGGGAGTGGAACCGACTAACATTGAAAATCGCAATGCGTCGGTCCCCATTTTATCCATCACGATCAATGGATCAATGACATTATCATTGGATTTACCCATCTTGCGCCCGCGTTCATCACGGATTATCCCGTGCAGATATACCTGGCTGAAAGGAATTTCGCCGGTAAGTTCCAGGCCAAACATGATCATCCTGGCAACCCAGAAAAAGAGGATGTCATAGCCCGTCTCCATCATGGTAGTCGGATAAAAATATTTATAATCTGGGGTTTCTTCTGGCCATCCCAATGTTGAGAAAGGCCATAAAGCCGATGAGAACCAGGTATCCAACACATCCGGATCCTGCTCAATGTTCGTGCTGCCACAATGTGCACATACAGTGGGATCCGTTCGCGAAACAGTCACCTCGCGGCACTCCAAACAATACCAAACCGGTATCCGGTGACCCCACCAAAGCTGGCGCGAGATACACCAATCCTGAATATTCTCTAGCCAGTTGTAATACACTTTCGTGAAGTGCTCAGGCACGATATTTATCCGCCCAGTGCGTACTGCCTCAAGTGCCGGCTTTGCCAAAGATTCCATGTGCAAGAACCATTGGTTGGAAATCATCGGCTCGATAATCTCTCCACCTCTTTGCGAACGAGGAATATTAAGCATGTAATCTTCCTCTTTTATCACCAAACTGGCAGTCAGCATGTCTTCCCACAAATTTTTACGGCATTCAAACCGGTCCTGTCCATGGTAAGGCCCACCATGCTCGTTTATTTGTGCGTTTATATCCAGCACTGAGATAATTTCCAAGCGATGTTTTTGCCCGATCTGATAATCGTTCGGGTCATGCCCAGGTGTGACTTTTAATGCACCGGTGCCAAATTCGCGGTCTACATACGCGTCCGCGATGACAGGAATCACACGTCCAAGGATAGGTACAATCACTTTTCGACCAACGTATTTTTGATAGCGCTCGTCGTCTGGATGCACTGCCACGGCAGAGTCGCCCAGGATTGTTTCCGGTCGAGTAGTAGCGACTGGAATATATTCATCAGCCGAATCTGCTAACATGTATTTAAAGTAGTATAGTTTCCCTGGCTCTTCTGAATATTCCACCTCCAGGTCAGAGACTGCTGTTTTAAGTCCCGGAGACCAGTTGATTAAACGAGGCCCCCGATAGATCAATCCCTTCTCATACAAGTGTACGAATGCTTCGCGTACTGCTCGAGAAAGCCCCGCATCCATGGTAAAGCGCTCACGATTCCAATCGCAGGAGGCGCCTAATCGTCTGATTTGATCGGTGATGATCCCACCGTACTTTTCTTTCCATTCCCAGGCGCGTTTTAGGAACGCCTCCCTTCCAATCTGTTCCCGGCTGATTCCTTCACGCCGTAGGGCTTTCTCAATTTGTAAATGCGTGGCTATGCTTGCATGGTCGGATCCTGGTACCCAAAGGGTTGGAACTCCTTTCATGCGATGATAGCGGATCATCAAATCTTCCAATGAAACGAAGAGGGCAGAACCCAAATGTAACTCACCGGTAATGTTTGGCGGCGGGATCGATATGACATAGGGTTTTCGGTTAGGGTTAAATCCCGGTTTATTGGGATCATTATCTGGTTGAAAATAACCTTGTTTTTCCCACCATTGGTATATTCTGCCTTCGGTGGACTTAAAATCAAATGCTTTGGGTAGGTCGATCGTAGTCATACCTTTCTCCTCGAACGAAAATAAGTTAAACAAAAATCCCTTTGTCCACATGAGGACGAAAGGGATATCCTTCGCGGTACCACCTCATTTCACCAGAATAATCTGGTGCACTCACCACTGACAATCATCAGGGTTACGCTGTAACGGGCTTACCCGTGTCGGTCTACTCAAGCCTGATCAGGCGTTTTCTTCGACATGGTATCCAGGCGACATTCAGTGGGATTTGCCGAGGGAGGTTTTCAGCCAAAGACCTCTCCTTCTCTGACAGCGCATCACCACCTACTCCTCCTGGTTTTGCTTCTGATTATTAATCTGACCGATTATACCCAAATATCCTTTACAAGTCAATGTGCACAAATCAGTTGTGCACAAATCAGTTGTGTGAACAAAAATCAGTATGTGCAAAAATCAGTATTGTGCACAAATCAGTATTCGAGAGAAACTGATTGAAATTGGGCTTGACTTTTGGGTTTAATTTGTGCTATCCTACAGCACATTATTACAGGAATTTATTCATTTGGTATTTCAAAATAATTCGGGTATTTAGGATAGGTAAAAAATGCAGCGTGAGCGTGTTGCTGATAACGTCTATTATTTTCAGAGTGATGTGTATGCCCAAGTGACTGCAGGGGCAGTGATCGGTCCCAATTGGGCGGTGGTCATAGATACCCTCGCCATCCCGGAAGAAACAATCCAGATCAGGGATTTCATCGAGCAGGAATTAAATCTTCCAATCAGATATGTCATTGACACCCACTATCATGCAGATCATGCCTGGGGAAATTGCTTCTTTTCTGGAGCAACAATTATTTCCCACGCATCCAGCCGGAAACAACTGGCTACCAAAGGCCAGCAATCGTTAATTGAAGCGCGTAAGCAAAATCCCACTTTCCGTAGGGTAAAAATTGTCCTGCCTCAGCTAACGTTCGAAGAGAGTTTCCTGATTCTACGGGTGGGGAAAAAAACTTTATCCATGTTTCTACT
>Ga0154777_1118_pt2 | contig 9124 bp, 8 predicted proteins | sample Rifle2008BG16ft_FD_105785 | JGI IMG/M metagenome (GOLD analysis project Ga0154777, IMG submission 105785) | Chloroflexi bacterium RBG_16_47_49 | reverse complement strand
GAGATTAGCAATGGTTCTCGAATTTGATGAGAAGGGCAAGTTTTATACCGAGTTCATATCAAAGGATATTATTCTATCCCGTATTCAAACTATAACGCATCGCATCCAAGGATATGTGCACGTGCGCAAGGATGAACGCCTGAGCGACGAAATCAATCATGCCAAATTTTTTTTAGCTGTGACCGATGCAGAAATCTACAGCCCTGAGGGTGAGATTCTTTACACAAGCGACTTTCTGGCTATCAATCGTGAGCAAATCGTCTGGCTGATGCCCATCGAAGAACGTCAAGTAAAGCCCGAGTAACCTGGAGACTGTTTATGGAGATCCCAATTGAGCCCGATCACACTCTCTTAAAAGACCCTAACCTGGCTAAACTAAAATCTTATCTCATCAACGCTATAACTCGCGATTATAACCAGGCATCAACATCTCCCGCTGAACGAACAACGGTCGTTCAAGAAGGTCTAACCAAGGCTTATGAACAAACTAATATAAAACTGCCGGAGAGTCTACGCATTCAGCTCTTTCGGGATATTTTAGACGACTTGATTGGCTTTGGTCCTATCCAACCCTTGTTAGATGACCCTGATATCAGCGAGATAATGGTCAACCGCCCCAAAAAGGTTTATATTGAACGCAAAGGTATGATTGTAGAAACCGGTGTGAAGTTCGATAATGATGACCATCTCATGCGTATTATCGAGAGGATCATCTCGCCCCTTGGCCGCCGGGTGGACTCTGACAGTCCGATGGTGGACGCGCGTTTGCCTGATGGCTCGCGGGTTAATGTCGTGATCCCACCGGTTGCCATTGATGGACCCATGCTCACCATCCGGAAATTCAGTAAGAGTAAATTGACTATCGATCAATTGATTGAATTCGATACACTCACACGGATGATGTCTGATTTTCTGCGAGCCTGCGTGTTGGGCAGGCTAAATATTGTCGTATCAGGAGGTACGGGTTCTGGTAAAACAACTTTGCTCAACGTGCTCTCCAGTTTCATTCCAGAGACAGAGCGTGTCGTAACCATAGAGGATTCTGCTGAGCTGCGCTTAGATCAAGATCACGTGGTCCGCATGGAAGCCAAACCTCCCAACATCGATGGACAAGGGCAGGTAACCATCCGCGATATGGTTCGGAATGCACTACGGATGCGCCCGGACCGGATCATCGTGGGTGAGTGTCGAGGAGGTGAAGCGCTGGACATGTTGCAGGCGATGAACACTGGACACGATGGTTCTTTGACCACCTTGCATGCCAACTCGCCGCGTGATGCACTCTCGCGTCTAGAGACAATGGTGCTCATGGCCGGGATGGAATTGCCGTTGAAGGTTATTCGCCAGCAAATTGCCTCTGCTGTGGATCTGATCGTTCAACAATCCCGGCTGAAAAATGGTCCTCGTAAAATTAGTGCTATTTCTGAAGTTGCCGGTATGGAAGGGGATACGATTGTCATGACTGACATTTTCAAGTACGAACAGACGGGAGTTTCACAGGATGGTGAGGTACTCGGTAATTTTAGACCGACAGGAATCCGACCAATGTTCTCCCCACGTCTTGAGGCGGTCGGATATCGTCTCGGTGCAGAGTTATTTAGCCCAGGAAGTACCTCGCCCCTGCCTCCTAACCGGCACCGATAATCGCATAAATACAGTTTGACGATATTTAACGATCTTAAAGATAATTTTATTTGAGAAATACGGAAACGATATAATTCACCTTAACACTAAGCCCCTCAACCGACGGGGCTTTTTTATTTACCGAAACAATTATCAGGTGACCATCTGAAATAGATCTCCACCTCCCTCTCAGATAATAGAGCTCACTATTCAAAGCTAATAAATTAAATATAAATTCATTGTCCAAAATAGGGTAGTAAAGTTCAAGACCAGACCCGGTGGGAATTCAGACACCACCGGGTTGATTTTTTCATTTTCCACAAGAATACTAGGATTAAATCAGAAATTTACCCTTTACTCTACAAGCGGAATTCTCCACGCAATCCAGAAGCACTGTTGGGGGCTATCCATACATGAAAAAGACCTGGCTCTACTCCCTTGGTTCCATTTGCACGGGTGTATGACAGCATTTCTTCAGTCACAGTGAAAGAAACGTGCTGTGTTTCACCAGGTTGAAGTTGAATCCGCTGAAAAGCCTTGAGCTCGCGAACAGGCCGGGTGAGTGATCCAACCAGGTCCCGTACATACAGCTGCACTAATTCAATTCCAGTCTGTTTGCCGGTATTGGTAATATCTGCACTAACTAAGAGCTTGTCGCGTAAGTTTGAGTGACTTAATTCAAGATTCGAGTATTCAAAATTGGTATAACTCAATCCAAAGCCAAATGGAAGCAGAGGTGTGGCGGGCAGGTCAACATAGCGCGAGCTGTACCAACCTGTATCAGTTATTGGCCTGCCTGAATTTTTGTGGTTGTAATAGATGGGTATTTGTCCGGTAGCGCGAGGAAACGTTATTGGCAAGCGACCGATAGGTGACTGCATTCCGAATAAAATATCACCCAGCGCGGCTCCCCCTTCTATTCCAGGATGCCAGGCATACAAAATTACATCCACCTGAGACATTTGGTGAGTGAGCACAAGTGGTCGTCCCGCAAAAATAACCAAAACCACTGGTTTTCCTATTGTGGCCATCAAATCTATAAACTCAGCCTGACCAGGCGGAAGACTTAAGTCGCTCAAATTTGAATTTTCACCTGAACGGCGAGGATGTTCACCAAGCACCAGCACAATTAGGTCTGTTTGAAGCGCATACCTGAGCGCCTGATCATAATTATCGGCAAACGATAACTCTACTTCTTTTGGTGCTGTATCCTTAACTGCTTGCTTGAGCGACACACAATCTTCTCCATGACCATCCGGTGACCAGGTTCCATACAACTCGCCCTGAGCATTTACGTAATCCCCAGCAATGAGTATTTTCCGAAAATCCCGTAATGGCAATATATTACCTTTGTTTTTGAGCAACACCATGCATTCACGGGCAAACTGGCGGGCGAGTTGGCGTGATTCACTCGTCAACACCTCTCGTCCGAAGCGTGTCGGATCGGTGTAGGGGTGGTCAAAAAGCCCAGCACGTTGCTTGATGCTCAAGATACGACGCGCTGCTTCATCGATTTCTTGAATTGAAGTTGTCCCTGTGTGAATATTGGCAGCCAGAGTATTTATGTATGCCTCACTGGCCATATCCATATCTACACCAGCATGCAAGGCAATGGATGCAGCTTTCGCACTATCTTCAGCTACTCCATGCTGGATTAATTCAGCCACAGATGCCCAGTCAGAAACAACGAAGCCATCGAAACCCCATTCGCCACGTAGCACATCTGTGAGTAAGCGCCGGTTTGCAGTGGCTGGAATTCCATTCAAATCGAGAAAAGCAGACATGACAGTGCCAACCCCTGCACCTACCGCACTCTCATACGGTGGCATATAAACATCTCTCAGGGTTGGTTCTGAAATCTCACCATTTTCATAGTCGCGACCACCCTCCGCCGAACCATAACCAATATAATGTTTGGCGCAGGCGACCAGTTTATTTGGCATAGCCATGTTCTCACCCTGGTATCCTATCACCAGGCTGGCAGCCATTTGTGAAGAAAGATGCGGATCTTCACCATTCCCCTCAGCCACTCTCCCCCAACGTGGGTCGCGGGCAATATCTAACATGGGAGCAAAAGTCCACTTTATCCCCCCAGCGCTGGCTTCCTGGGCGGCAACCGATGCTGCTTTCTGCGCTAGTTCCGGATTGAAAGTTGCTGCTTGTGCTAATGGAATAGGGAAAATTGTACGGCAGCCATGGATAACATCACGTCCAAATATTAACGGTATCTTCAAACGCGATTCCAACGCCATTCGCTGGAGCTGGTTTGCGTGTTCTGCGCCAACTGACTCAGAGCTACCTTGCCCGGTCAGCGCACCAGCCGCAATGATCAAAGAGCCGACTTTTCCCTGGCGAATAATGGCAGGGTCAAGTCTTTCACCAACGTTGGGTTGGTTCAGCTGACCAATTTTCTCTTCCAATGTCATTTGACTCAGCAGGTTGTTAATGAAAAGTTGTGTAGATTCATTCATCGCTTTTAATATCCTTAACAAAATTTTTTTTAGAGTAACCATTCATGGGCGGTTGGTCTGAATAATTTCTAGCCAATATAATACCGCGTGTAAGTTCCATTCACGAGTGTACTCGTCAATCGAAAGGAATATCATACCAGCAATTCCTTATCTTTCTGTTGAATACGGGAGGCGAAACAATCCCAGGTTGTGCTTGGTGATTTATTACCAGCTGAATTGCCTGAATTTAAAAAATATTCACGAGCATATCTTCGAGCGTTTGCAAAGTGCTGTGAACAGGCTTGGATAACTCAGAGGCAAATAATGTCGCTTCTGGCTGAATGCCAACCAATAATACCTCAGCTCCGGTACCATCTTGGATCATCACTGCCAAAAATGCCAACCCGGGATTGCGGGTGAAATTTCCAATAGCCCTTAACCGATCCGCATCCAATACCGCGATGCATCCTGGTTCAGCACCCAATTCAATTGCCACAATGATCAGGACCACCTCAGGTTGAGCTGCTCGAATTGAGCTCAAATAGTTTTCAGGCACTTCACCTGCATTGATCAAAGTTGCCTCGACCCTCCCTTGCAGATGATCCACCAGATTTGGACCAATCGCATCATCCCCTTGCAATATATTACCCACCCCAAGGATGACGGTCTGTTTACCGCGGAGCCTCTTAGCTAATGCATCAAGCATATGGTTGTCTAAATTGTATTTGTATTTTATTTCACATTATACCGGTTTAATTCTACACTGCTCAATCGGTAATGTCAATTTAATTCGAAGTATACTTATAATTACTTCACGAGGAGTAATCTATGAACAGCAGAGATCGATTTATTAAAACAATGAAATATGAGCATGCTGATCGACCTCCACTATTTGAAGATGGCATTCGTGAGGAGGTACTAAAATTATGGCATAATCAGGGGTTGGGAAAAAAAACCAGCCTTGAGGCTTTGTTTTCATTTGATCCGCGGGAGGAGATTGAAACCATCCTCGATCCCTCCCCCATCCCATCTCACTGGCCAAAGACCATCACTGGATTAATAAATCTCTCCAGCCGCTTAGATCCCGAAGATCCCAAACGGTTGCCTGATGATTGGGGAAAAAAGGTAAACGAGTGGAAAACTCGTGATTATCCACTTATATTACGCATACACAGGGGATATTTTTTATCAATGGGTGTACACGGATGGCGACGTTTTACGGATGCCATTCAATTGTTGGTGGATGAGCCACGTTTCGTTGAAACATGGATGAATACATGCTCCGAATTCTCCGCCCGATTGGCAGAAAAGATTCTGCGTGAGGTGGATGTGGATGCAGCACTTTTTAGCGAGCCGATTGGCGGAAATCATGGCCCTTTGATATCCCCGAAAATGTACTCAACATTTGTTTTAGAGAGTTATAAACCCATCCTGGAGGTGTTACACCGCTTTGACACACCTACAATCATTTATCGTACCTATGCCAACACACGCGCATTGCTGCCATCCGTCGTCAAAGCCGGGTTTAATTGCCTATGGGCATGCGAGTGCAATCCACATGCCATGGATTATGGTGAAATCAGGCGGGAATTCGGTAGGGATTTGCGCCTCATCGGCGGAATCGACGCAGATAGCCTGCGACAAAGCCAACCGGATATTCATAAAGCAGTGATGGATGTAGTGCCTGCTTTATTGGAGGATGGTGGTTTCGTCCCACTCGCAGACGGTCGGGTGCGTGAGGATGTATGCTATGAAAATTATGTTTACTACCGCAGACTACTGGAATCCGTGACCTGTTGACGGTTTACCCCGGTAATTTATATAAACCAGCCAAGTTTTCCTACTCAATTATTGAATATTTATATCCCTTGATAGTTTTTGTTAGAATTTTGATCATCCAGACAACCAGGAAGAACGCAGTGGCTGTGAGTACGATCGCTGCGCCACTGGCGATATTGACATAATAAGAAAAGTAAAGTCCGATCACTCCTGAAATCGAGGCAATGACACTTGCCATAACCATCATGACTGGCAAACGCCGAGACAATAGATATGCAGTGGCGGTTGGTGTGATTAACATCGCCACCATTAATGCAATTCCAACCGTCTGTAATGAAACGACAATCGTTATAGCGATTAAAATCATTAACAAATAATCCAAAGCCTTAACAGGCAAGCGCAGGGTAATTGCCAAGATTGGATCGAAGGAAATCACCATAAACTCCTTATAAAAGATGATAATGATCAAGATGATCAAACCACCAAAGATACTTATCCTACCCAAATCAGATTGACTAATCCCCAAGACATCTCCAAAAAGAAAATGCGACAAGTCGTTGGTGTAATTTTGTACACTGGAAATTAATGCGATCCCTAACGCAAACATGCCGGCAAAAATGATCCCAATCGCGGTGTCCTCCCGTATCTTCACGCTTTTTCCAATGGTGCCAATTCCCAACGAGCTTATAATGGCTGCTAGCATCGCCCACCAGAATAACGGTTGTCTAGCTCCATCACCAACCAGATAACCAATGGCAACGCCAGGTAGGATCGCATGTGCAAGCGCATCACCGAAGAATGCCATGCCCCGTAACACCACATAGGTACCCACAATCGCACATAGAGACCCAACCAGAATCGATCCAATCAACGCTCGAACCATAAACGCATAATGCCAGGGAAGTAAAATCCAATCAAGCATGTAAATGATCCCCTTCCTCACAACAAGTATCCTCGATGACCAACATACCTTCTTTGGTTGTAAACATCCGTAGATGATTCCCGTATGCAAGTGAAAGGTTTTCGGGGACAAACACTTCCTCTGGAATTCCGATCCCGATAAGACGCTTGTTTAGTAAGATGACCCGATCAAACCTCTCAGACGCTAATTTTAAATCGTGCATGGCAATTATAACTGTCACTTTCTTTTGTCGGAGCAGATCCAATATTCGAAATATGTCTTGCTGTGTGTTGAAATCTAAACCGGTTAATGGTTCATCCATCAATATCAACTCGGCTTCTTGTGCCAGTGCTTGGGCAATGAATATCCTTTGTTGCTGTCCTCCAGATAGCTCATTGATCTGGCGCTTGGCAAAACCTTCCATTTCGACAAGTTCCAGAGAATGGTGAACAATTTCCCAATCCTTGGACGACGGCCAGCGTAATGGACCCAATTTACTTACCCTACCCATCATCACAACATCGGCAACATCCACAGGAAACGTCCAATCAACCAGGTTTCGTTGCGGAACATAAGCAATGCAAATATGGCCTTTTGGCTCATATCCATAGATTTGCACTAATCCTTGGGTTGGTTTAAGCACACCAGCGATAATCTTAAACAAGGTGCTTTTCCCGGCTCCATTTGGCCCAACCACTGCCAGACGCTCGCTTACGGAGACTTCAAATGAAATCCCGGTCAATGCTTCTACACTTCCAAACCGGAAACCGAGGTTGGAAACTTTTAGTGTAGATGTACCCACACTATGTTCAGGAAACCTGTGTACCAGATAATTTGAGCTCTTTAACATCCTCATGATCCCTTATCCTTCATTTCAGCATATTTACAATCGAAGCGACATCATAACGCAAGAAATCGATATAATTATCCGCTTCTCCACCTATATCAGACAATGAATGCATATAAAGGAAAGCCAATCTGGTCCCAGTATCATCCGAGATGCGTTGAGCAAGATTCGCATTCACTCCTACACTGATAAAAACTGCTTTTACACCCAATAAATGGATTACATCTTCAATCTGAGCAATATCTTGTGCGGATGGCTCGGCCAGAGAACTAAACCCAGGAATAATCGCCCCCACCTGGGTGAAGCCATAACGGTCAGAAAAGTATCCGAATACCAGATGATCTGTGACTAATTTCCGATTTTGTTCTGGGATTTTGGAGACCTCAGAACGTATCCACTGATCCAATTCCCTCAATTTCGCTTGATACGATTGACCATTATCAAGATAATACGCCGCATTATTTGGATCCTGTTTTGATAATACCCGAACAATATTATCCACCCAGATAATAACATTATTGGGATCCATCCATGTGTGTGGATCATCAACGGGTTGACTGCTTTGCGAATCCTCATCCACTAGACTTTGAAAATCAATCCCGTGTGATACTTCTACAATCTTGGAAGAATCACCAATGTTGTCCATTAACGGTTGTAGGAAATCCTCCAAACCGACACCATTGGCAAATACAATGGTCGCATCAGCGATTTCTGAGGCATCCTGGGGTGTGGGAGAGAAGCTATGCGGATCGGTTCCGAGTGGTAAGAGCACTTCCAAGGATATTTTGTCTCCACCCACCTGTGAAACTACATCTCCAACTAGGCTGGTAGTCGCGATGACTTTCAACCCACTCGTTTCAGAAAATGAGGATAATTGTTGGCATGAAGTTAATGCCAAAATCATGCCTAACACAAGCAATAAGGTTGGTGAGATTTTATTATTTTGGGAGCGAGTTTGTCCCTGCCACATAGACATTCACCTCATGTCAGCTTCCGGCATGGTTCTGTTGACACTCCTGACAGATTCCTACCAATTGCAGCCAATGTTCTTGTACCTTATAGCCAGATACTTCCTCAATCCCGTTCACCAGATTGATTAAATCGTCACCTCGAAAGAAACTTACCCTTCCACAGGTGCGGCATACCAAGATGTGCTCATGCCCATTCGGTGCAGCAATATATGCATGACATTTTTCTTTCTGGTGAACCCTTTGGATTAAACCGAGCAACTCCAGTTTTTCAAGTGTCCTATATACGCTGACCAGACCCAGCGATGGATATTGTGGATGAGCCAGGTTGAATATTTCCAGAGCAGTGAGAGCTTTCTCTGTATGAGCGAGAATTTCAATAACACAATAACGTGGTCCGGTGAGTTTGTAACCACTGGACTTTAGTTGTAATAACCAATTATCGGAGACATTCCCATTAATTATGCCCATATTGCCTCATAACTGAAACAAATTATCACATGACAATCTTTATCATTATAAATTCATTGTGTTGATTGTCAATGAGGTTGAATCA
>Ga0154777_1068_pt1 | contig 9570 bp, 7 predicted proteins | sample Rifle2008BG16ft_FD_105785 | JGI IMG/M metagenome (GOLD analysis project Ga0154777, IMG submission 105785) | Chloroflexi bacterium RBG_16_47_49 | reverse complement strand
TATATGTAAAATGCTGCTAAATTTTCCAAACTTGGCGCATTATACCAGCTTTTTTAGTCTGTCGTGATGCTGGGCTGATAACCATCTTGCGCCGATAGATCCTTAGTGGGGTGATATACTGTAAAAATGTCGTCGATCAGTATGTACATACATGTGCCTTTTTGCATGCATCGATGTGGATATTGTGACTTTAACACCTACGCAGGTCTTGATGCATTGATACCAGCCTACACGCAGGCAGTCTGCCGGGAAATCGAGCTGTTATCATCTGGAGTAAATGGTCGATTGCCCATCGGTACTATTTATTTGGGAGGTGGCACCCCATCTTTATTGCCAATCACCGATCTCGAAAAAATCCTATTAACCGTGAGCAAATATTTTCAGCTTGATAAATCACCTGAGATCAGTATTGAGGCGAATCCAGGGACGCTTACAGAGACATTCCTGGTAATATTGCGTTCCTTGGGGGTGAATCGGCTTAGTCTTGGGATGCAGTCGGCGAATCAATTTGAGCTTAAGTTATTGGACAGGCAGCATTCATTTGAAGATGTCGTTAATGCAGTCGCATGGGCAAGAGCTGCAGGATTCAATAACCTGAACCTTGATTTAATTTTTGGATTGCCATTTCAAAGATTAAGTACCTGGATGGCAAATTTGGAAACCGCCTTATCTCTCCAACCAGAGCATTTATCCCTCTATGCACTCAGCATAGAGATGGGTACGCCCCTGTACAACAAGGTGAAAGCAGGCATTCTACATGAAACTGATCAAGACCACGTTGCTGATATGTATGAAACTGCCACTGAGAGATTGGCAGATGCCGGATACTTCCAATATGAAATCTCAAATTGGACTCGGGTTGATCAAAATGGCGAACAATATTCATGCAAACATAACCTACAATATTGGCGTAATCTTCCTTACCTTGGCGTAGGAGCTGGAGCCCATGGATTCATCAATCACCAGAGAACCGTAAACGTATCCACACCTGGTGAATATATTAAGAGGCTGGATTTTGGATCCATGGGTTCTGGAGGAATTAACGGTTTTCCATGTACTCCTGCAACACTCCAAATTACACCAATTGATGTTGATACAGAAATCAGCGAGACAATGATGATGGGCCTTCGTCTAGTATCGGAGGGAGTCTCTCACTTTGAGTTTGAACGTCGATTTGGAATGAGCTTGCGGGAAAGGTTTACTACTCAGATTGAGCGCCTGATTCGATATAGTCTGTTGGAATGGGCAGGGGAGGAGATGGAATTTTTACGGTTAACCCAAAAAGGTAGATTATTAGGGAATCAGGTGTTTAAAGAATTCATTTAGTTATCATTTATACCATCGATGATCCTGGGATATATAATAGTTTTCGTTGCTTAACCTTGTCGGTGGATCAGGTTAAGCACGAAGTTTTTTAGATCCTGACCTGCGCTACCCATCGGATGAGCTTCCTTAAGCATATTTAATGCATTATTGATCAATTCCATCGCTTTTGCTAAAGTATAAGATTTACCCCCAGCCTTTTCCAATAAATCGATTAATTTTTCTGCCTGATCAGGACATACAGGTGCTTGGTTCCAACACTCTGTAAATTCACCCGAATTGGATAACCCATATAATACTGGCAAGGTTTTTTTCCTTGTTATCAAGTCACTCTGGTTGGATTTGCCTGTTATATCTGCGTCACCCCATATACCTAACAAATCATCTTGTACCTGGAATGCCAATCCAAGCAAGCGACCAAAACTACGGTAAATAATACGCGTTTGATCATCACAGTTGGCTGAGAGGGCACCTAGCTCGGTGCTAACAGAGATCAAGGCTGCGGTTTTTCCTTCCACCATATACCAGTAATCATCAATTGTCACATTATTACGCTTCTCATAAGCCAAATCCATATATTGCCCCTGAGTAAGATGGAGACAGGCTTGTTGGAGGATCTCTACTGCGTTCAATACTATTGATGGAGATTTTTTCCCAGTTAAGCGGATTAGTTGCAGGTGTGCCAAAGTAAGCATTGCATCCCCTGCATTGATCGCTTGTGGAATACCCCATTTCTTCCATACTGTCGGACGTCCACGACGTAGTGGACTGCGATCTTCAATATCATCATGAATCAACGAAAAATTGTGGACCAACTCAACTGCAGCTGCTGCTGGTAAAGCTTGTTTCCAATCTCCACCCGCTGCAGAACAGGTCATTAATACCAATAAAGGTCGGATGCGCTTTCCGCGCGCGTCAATATTGACCGGCTTACCCTGCCAACCCATATGATATGCGAGCATATCATGGAGTTGGGTATTTCCATTATCATGGGCTTGTTTCACTGCTTGCTGCAGCTCATCTTCAATGGCAGCAAGATAAGTTTGTATATAGTCTTCCTGTTGTGCGCACATCGGGAGTTTATTTTTTTATCAACTTATCCTGACGAAGCTGGGCAATCGTCTTTGAGCTGGTGGCAAATATGCAGATATTAATTTCCTCTTTTATCAGGTTAATCATTCGAATGGTCTCATCCATCGATTGAGCTGCTGCTTTTAAGAAAGGGCCGGCCATTCCTCCCAACGACGCCCCCAATGCAACGCATTTCGCAATATCAACCCCGGTACGCAATCCGCCTGAGGCAATGATACTTAACGAAGGCGCAACTTCAAGGACATTTAGAATTGATTCTACCGTGGAGATACCCCAATCAGAGAATGCATCAGCCAATTTATAGCGATATTCATCCTCGGTGCGATATTTTTCGACATTTGACCATGAAGTACCACCTGCACCAGCTACGTCTATCGCGGTAATCCCAGCCTGAGCAAGCAGGCTAATATCTTGTTTAGAAAATCCCCATCCTACTTCTTTGACAATTACCGGAACCGGTAGAACCTTACAAATAGACTCAATCTTATCGAGCAAGCCTGCAAATTGGGTTTCACCTTCTCTTTGGATAGCCTCTTGAATAACGTTAAAATGTAAAACAAGCGCGTCAGCTTCGATCATATCAATAGCACGCTGGCATTCATCCACACCATAGCCATAATTAAGCTGGATTGCACCTAAATTGGCGAAAAGCAGGATATCTGGCGCGATCGGACGGATCTGAAATGTCTTTGCAAGCTCTGGATGCTCTATCGCGATCCGTTGAGAACCAACCCCCATCGCCACTTGGGTCTCTTGAGCTGCTGTGGCTAAATTTTGATTGATCCGGGCTGCTTCTTCTGTCCCACCTGTCATGGACGAAATGAGGATGGGTGCACCTAGTAGTTTGCCAAATAGAGTCGTGCTTGAATCGACTTCTTTCAGGTTCACTTCTGGAACAGCCCGGTGGACGAAATGATATTGCTCCAACCCAGTGGTGAGACCTGATTGAACGTCCTGTTCCAGATTTATCCGGATGTGGTCAGATTTGCGTAAACTAAGCGGCGTAACTTCTTCCATAGTCGGGTGTTCCTGATGTGAAAGTAATCTTACCAGCCTGAACTATGCATGTCAACAACATTACGCTGAGACTTGACAGATTGACATCTGAGGATACAATTGCGCAGTATCAGGCAAACAATCCCAAAAGGAGGAACAGTTATGATGGAACAAAATGAAGTTTACAATAAAGTGAAAGCAATCATTGTAGACTTACTTGGTGTAGATGAAGTAAAAATTTCCACGGAAGCCCGTTTTCGTGAAGACCTCGAAGCCGACTCATTGGATCTGGTTGAGTTAATAATGAAATTTGAAGATGAATTTGGTGGAGAAATTTCAGATAAAGAAGCCCAGGAAATCAAGACAGTTGGCCAGGCAGTTGAATACCTCCAAACTCATTCAAAATAATTTATCGAACGTTAAAATCAAGAGGCGCAGCAATTACTGCGCCTCTTTGTAAATATTTAATCCGCTAATCAATGAACTACTTAAGAAATATAATTGTAAATAATAATGGATTAATATACAATCTTACGCCCTATTGAGATCCTTGGAGGAGAAGATGAAACCGAATAAAGTTTTTCTTATCATAGTCACAATTTTCATTCTTACATTATTTTCGGTTGCATGCAGTAAGGAAACAGTTACGACTGCACCTGTAGATAATCCGGTCGCTACCCAGGAATCCATAGAACCAACACAGGAAACCAGTGCAGCGACAAGTGAACCAACAGGTGTGCCAGAAGATGTTCCCATCGTGCCGGATGCATATGAGTTAGAAGTTGCAAACCAATTGAATTTGGAATATAAAGTTAACCTTCCAATCAAAGATGTTGTAGAATTTTATCAGCAGGAATTTCCCAATTATGGTTGGGATGTGATCAATAACCCAGACAGTGTCGTAGGCTCCATGGCGCAGATGTCACGTTCAAATGCCGAAGGGGATCGCCTTATATTTTCGATCCAATACAATCCAGTGGGTGAATTTGCCATTAATAAAATCTTTATAACGCGGGTTCCATAAAGACTGGCAAGTTAAAATAGGGAATAAGCCTATCCATTTGTATGATAGGCTTGTTCCCTTATTTTGTTTAACTAAAAAAGCAAGCTGGGTATTTCTTCCGGGTGTGTAGCGACACGGACTCCGGCTGCCTGGAGCGCTTTGATCTTGTTACTTGCTAACCCCGAGCCACCTTCAACGATTGCACCAGCATGGCCCATGCGTTTACCAGGGGGAGCAGTTTGACCAGCGATGAAGCCGACTACCGGTTTAGTCATATGGCGGGCAATGAATTCTGCAGCTTTTTCTTCATCAGTACCACCAATCTCACCGATCATTACGATTTTTTCAGTTTGAGGGTCAGATTCAAACATAGTCAGGGCATCGATGAAATTGGTGCCATTGATTGGATCACCCCCAATACCAACACAGGTGCTGACACCCTGACCGAGCATCATGAGTGCATAGAGCACTTCGTAGGTCAATGTGCCTGAGCGTGAAACTACCCCGACATTCCCTGGAATGGCGATATTGCCTGGGATAATCCCTACTTTTGCTTCACCTGGGGTGAGCAGACCCGGGCAATTGGGTCCGACTAAACGAACTTTTTTCTGGTCGAGATAATTACGGACGCGCATCATATCCTGCACTGGAATACCCTCAGTGATACAAACGATCAAGGTTATTCCTGCATCGGCAGCTTCGTAGATTGAATCAGCCGCAAATCGGGCAGGAACAAAAATGCAGCTGGTGTTCGCCCCGGTTGCTTCCACAGCCACCTTGACAGAATCAAATACGGGTATTTTACCTTCGATAACCCACTCGCCACCTTTAGCAGGAGTCATACCAGCGACTACATTCGTGCCATATGCGACCATCTGTGTTGTGTGGAATAATCCCTCATTACCTGTAATACCATGCACGATAAGACGTGTATTCTTGTTGATCAGGATACTCATATGCTTCACCTCCCAGCCTTCACTGTTTTGACCGCGGATACAGCTTTTTGAGCAGCGTCTGCCAGGGTATCAGCAGTGATCATTTTTGCTTCCGAGAGAAGTTTGCGACCTTCTTCAGCATTTGTGCCAACTAAACGAACTACCATTGGAACTTTTGGTTTAACTTCAGCCAAAGCGACCAGGATGCCACGCGCCACTTCATCACAGCGGGTGATACCTCCAAAGATATTAAGCAGCACCGTTTTAACATTCGGATCTGTGAGGATTATCTTCATTGCGGCAGCTACTTTATTACTTCCTGCGCCACCACCAATGTCGAGGAAATTGGCAGGTTCTCCACCGAACAATTTAATGATATCCATGGTAGTCATTGCCAAACCTGCACCATTGACCATACAACCGATGTTACCGTCTAACTTAATGAAGGAAAGGCCATACTTTCGGGCTTCAACTTCTGCAGGGGCTTCAACATCCAGGTCGCGTAATTCTGCCAGGTCTGGATGGCGGAAAAGCGCATTATCATCCAGGAGCATCTTGCCATCCAAAGCAATTAACCGGTTATCTTCTGTGATAACCAGTGGATTGATCTCCGCCAGGGTGGCATCACAATCCTGGTAAGCGTGCCAAAGTCCATTTGCGATTTGATTGAATAATTTCCAATGTTGTTTGGGTAAATCAATACCGATGGCGATATCACGTGCCTGATAGTCCTTGAGACCCAGTAATGGATCGATGTGTGCTTTGATGATCTTCTCAGGTGTAATCCGGGCGACTTCTTCAATCTCCACCCCACCGGCAGAGGAAGCCATCATCACAGGTTTTCTAGCTGCGCGGTCATTGGTAATACCCAGATAAATTTCTTTGGAAATAATGGCGGCTTCATCCACCAGTACTTTTCTTACTGGAAGGCCTTTAATCTCCATGGCAAGAATCTGGGTGGCCGTCTCTTCTGCATCATGCGGGTCTTTAGCCAGGCGTATGCCTCCTGCCTTGCCGCGCCCTCCGACCAGTACTTGTGATTTGATAACGACCCGACCGCCGAGTTCAATAGCGATATTTCTGGCTTCGTCTGCTGTGGTGGCTACCCGACCTTTGGGTATTGGAATGCCATATCGTGAAAATATTTGCTTGGATTGATATTCGTGTAATTTCATCCCTTATGACTCCTCAGTCGAGGAAAATTTATGGTGCTATAAGCGGGGGGATTATACCACCCAGGTGTGTAACCGTCGTTTGACGAACATAACCTATCAAGGGTCACATTAATAATATATTCAGATCATGCTGGTGTACAATGACATTCCTCTATTTAATCAGCGGGCAAGCTGAAGTGCAGGATGCGGCCATTCCCTGCATCAGCAATCCACACACCACCAGTGTCATCGAGAGTGATTCCAGTGGGAAGGTTAAAGCCGTTGGTTCCGGCTCCGAAATCGCCGAAGTAATTAACAAATGTCCCTGTCGATGTAAAGTGTAACACCCGGTACCCTTCCGGGTCCGTGGTGAACACATTGCCATTGTTATCGACTGCGAGATAAGGCTTATTATCCAGGGATTGACCATACCAGGCAACGACTTCCCAATTAATCAACGGTAAATAGCCACCATTTCCATCTGCCACCATTACCTGGATACGTTGGTTCCAGGTATCCGCGATGTACACCAAGTCATCCTTATCCACTGCAATACCTACGGGTTCGTCAAATTCACCTGGTGCCAGACCAACTGCTCCAAATTGATTGACGTAGTTTCCATCTGGATCATAAATGACAATCCGCTTGTTGCCTGTGTCAGTAACATATAAATTCCCGTTACTATCTATTGCGATATCTCGCGGACCCCAGATCGCAAATGGGGTATCCGCCTGACCAAAGTAACCCCACATATTAACAAATTCACCTTCGGCAGTAAATTTTTGAATCCTGTGATTCCAGGTATCTGCGACATATACTGAGCCATCGGTCCCTAAGGCGATCCCCCAGGGTTCATAGAAAGTACCACCAGGCGCAGCACCTTTGGAAATGTCTGCGAAAGAACCCCACACCTGAAGCACACTGCCATCTGCAGCCAGGTGCTGGATGCGGTTATTGGTAGTGTCAGAAATATACAATGAGCCATCTGAGGCAATTGCTATGTCGCGTGGATTGAGAAACTGCCCGGGTTCAGGACCCGCCATCCCAATCACATTGTCGGCGGTAATAGATATTTGCTTCCCCTCGTATGGGTCTGCCTGAATTGGTGTAGAGGAAGCTGTTGAACCGTAATCCCATAATTGAGCGACGACATCTTTGCGAATATATAGGCGCAGCTTTTCAGAAGGGTTCCAATTCTGAAGGCTCAGATCTTGCCCTATAAGCTCGCCGTAAAGCTTATAATCACGGTTCAACCATATCTGAAAGATAGCTTCACGCATTTGGGGATTAAATATTGCGAATTTTAATCGCGTTGAATTCAAATTCATATAATCCATATTTGGCCACCAGATGCGCAGGTAGTCAAATTCATTGTATGCCTGACCCACAACAGCTTCTATCTTCCCAAAATTATCCTGTCCAACCAGAATGATTGGAACATCGCGTAGATCGCGCGTGGGTGTGCTGCCATAGAATCGTTGGTTGGGGAAATTGCGCAAGTACCACCAAAATGGATATGTCGTCTTATCATCATAAGCGACGGTTATATCCAATCCCCCGGTGAGACGACGGGAGATGTCGGTTATTTGCTGTAGAGCGATTTTATCTCCGGTCGCACTATGAGCATAGACAAGATATTCCTTGGCGTTATCGTAATTGATATAAGAAGCCATGAAAGCCGCGCGAGCGGTGAGGATCGCAAGGCATCCTAGAAAAACTAAAACCAGTCCCCTGCGGATAAGACGCAGTGACCACCTTTTGATCAGGGTAAACAATCCGATTGTACAACCAATCAAAAGAAGGAAAGCGATCAGGAATTCACTGGTCGCTGCCAATTGATCAAGTGACTTACCTGCAAAAGGTGGATTATCCCCGAGTACTGATCTCAATGTGCTTAGTAGTGCAGGAACGAGGATGAAGATCAGGCCTACTGTAAGCCATCCTCTCTTGCTGCGAAAGATTGTCCAATCGGTGGTGTCGATCAGGTATCCAATTGACCAGCCTGATAGCAGGATCATGGGTAGAGTGATGTGTACGGTCAACCAGGGCATTTTTTCTCCAGCAATGGTATACGCCAGTAGACTGGAGATGGACCAAAAGATGAGTAAACCCACAGTCGGAGTTATTATGGGGGTTGAATGGCCTTCACCTTGGATTGATGGATACTCAAGCGGTAGGGAATCCTTTTGATTGTCAGGATCATCTGCAGCAGCTGTTAATTCGTTTGGTTCGTCAAGGTTTTGAGTTTCTTGTACGAAAGTATCATCTTGAATAGTTTTACGACCCAAGAATGCCAGTATGATTCCTAAGAAACTGCCCAAAGCAGGCAAATATTCGTAGATTGGGATTTGGATCAACGCGTAGTAATACATGGGTTGATCGCCACGGTTGACATCTTGTTGCGCCAGCCAATAACCGAGAGAACCAACCAACCCGGTGAAGAATCCAGCCCCATTGGTAAACATGCTCGTGAAAAGAACAATATAGATAACGTACCATATACCTGCATTGATCAACCACTGGCGTTTGTTCCACCATAATCCTACAACGATTGTCACCACGATGACGGGGACCACAATCAGAGCCATGCGTAAGAGGTCTGGCAGGGTGATGGCATTGACTTCTGAGGCGTTAACCGGGACCTTCCAGCCGAACAAGTTGATACCAAAAGCCGATAACTGTGGCAGAACAAGCGTCCCTAGTAACATGAGCAGATCAAATGATCGTTCTTCACGGATGCGAGATAAACTAAACCCAGCTATTGCAAAATAAAGGGCAGCGATTGCAGCTATCGCCCCAAGAATTATCAGTACGGTGGGAATGAAATCCGGGATGGACGCTAATGTTGGATAGACGGCTATATCGCCGCTGTCGGAATTAATAATCTTCTCACTCAAGACCTTGATTACCACACCAATAGTCAGGACTATAAGTGACGATATCAATGTGTATAGAAATAAGGATCGATAATTATCCCGATTCCACTTGCGTTGGGTGAGGCGGTAGATTAGATATAAGGCTAAAAACAGGAGGGCTTGAGCTACATAGATAAATGAGGTTTCTTTGG
>Ga0154777_1001_pt1 | contig 9647 bp, 8 predicted proteins | sample Rifle2008BG16ft_FD_105785 | JGI IMG/M metagenome (GOLD analysis project Ga0154777, IMG submission 105785) | Chloroflexi bacterium RBG_16_47_49 | reverse complement strand
CGAGGGTGCCAAAAGTAACACTACATTCATTACTATAATTTTGCTCCACCTTCCATAAATGCAAAGTCAATTCATTGTAATGGATGTATTATTAATGGGCATAAATGTTGCATATAGTTAATTTGCCAGTTAGTTTCTCTCCCACTGGTTAATGATTGAACTAAATGTTTCAGGCAAGGAGATGATTGGATGCCCCCCAAAAAGGATCCAAAAACAAAGCGTGATGGCACGAAAGGTCAAAAAATGAGGGGGAGAAAATCGAAGGGCATTGAATCAACCTTGGGGGTACGTTACCGCGCGCTGGTGGAACAGGTGCCTGCCATCATTTACACAGACTCGGCAGAAGTAGTATTTCAGACCCTTTATATCAGTCCACAGCTTAAAACGATCACCGGGTACGATCCAGAAGAGTGGATTGCTGATGAGGATTTGTGGAGCAGGATTATTTTGCCGGAAGACCGTGAGCGAGTATTGGAAGAATACACCCGCACTTATGCAGCCATGGTGCCATCCATCTCAGAGTACCGGGTTCAAACTCGAGATGGAAGAGTTATATGGGTGAGCGATGAAACGCGATTGATACGCGATCGGAAAGGCAAACCCTTGTTTTGGCAGGGGGTCATGGTCGACATCACTGCGCGTAAGCGTGCTGAACAGATCCAACAGGCAATTTATAGGATTCCACATGCAGTAGTTACTACAACCGGTTTGGAAGAATTGTTCAGATCGATTCACGGCATCCTGGGTGAGCTGATGCCAGTCTCAAACCTCTATATTGCGCTGTATGACCCGATTCAGGATCTGCTAAGTTTCCCTTACTACGTGGATCAATATGATGATCCGCCACCACCAGCCAAACCTAAGCATGGATTGACCGAGTATGTTCTGCGCACGAAAAAGCCCCTGTGGGCTACAGGGGCAGTTTTTACCCAGCTGGTCTTGGAAGGGGAAGCTGATGTAGTTGGGACCGATTCGGTAGATTGGATTGGGGTTCCATTATTGGTGGGAGAGCGTGTGATCGGGGTGATGGTGACGCAAAGCTATATGGTTGGTGTTGTTTATAATCAAGAGCAATTTGATCTGCTGAAATTTGTTTCAACACAGGTGGCTTCAGCAATTGAGCGTAAACTTGACCAACAACGCATTGCCGATGCGCTTGAATACAATAAAACTCTGATCAATTCATCCAGTCTTGGGATTGGAACTTATGATACTTCAGGTCAATGCATTTTGGTCAATGAAGCATTCACCAGGATCCTTGGTGCGACGCGCGAACAGGTCTTGGCACAGAACTACAACCATATAGGATCCTGGAAAAAATCAGGGCTGCTTGAATCTGCCCGACAGGCAATCACCAGCGGGAATGAAACACGGCGGGAAATCCATACGACGAGTACCTTTGGAAAAGAAATCTGGCTGGATTGCAGATTTACTCCTTTTTTCTCCAATGGAGAACCGCACCTACTTTTATCCATTGATGATATATCCATCGCTAAACAAGCTGAGGTCGACCTGCAGGTATATGCAGATAGACTCGAGCAAAGTAATCGCGATTTGCAGGAATTTGCCTACATCGCCTCGCATGATTTACAGGAACCACTACGCAAGGTCCTGGCTTTCGGTGACCGTTTAGCCAATAAATATGGAGATGTGCTTGATGAAACTGGACGCGACTACCTGAAACGGATGCGGGATGCAAGCCAACGCATGCAGACTTTGATCAATGACCTGTTGGCCTTCTCGCGTGTTTCCACCCGCGCCCAACCCTTTATCAGAGTTGACTTGAACTCACTCATCGAGGAAGTGATCTCCGATCTGGAGAACCAGATCGACCGCACCCAAGGCAAAGTGGAAGCCGCCGATCTGCCAACGATCGAAGCCGATCCAACCCAGATGCATCAGTTACTGCAGAACTTGATCAACAATGGATTAAAATTCCATCAAGAAGACATTCCTCCGATCATCCAGGTTTCGGCAAATATCACAGAGAGTGAGTGCCAGATCATCGTAAAAGATAACGGGATTGGATTTGACATGCAATACCTCGATCGCATTTTCAAGCCTTTTCAGCGCCTGCACAGTCGTATGGAATACGAGGGCAGCGGCATGGGGTTGGCCATATGCCGCCGTATCGTCGAGCGCCACAGTGGGGAAATTACTGCTGTTAGCACTCTTGGAAAGGGGTCAACTTTTATAATTACCCTACCGATCTATCAATCCAAAGGAGAGAGTTCTCATGCGTAAAAATGTAAAACCTGTTATCTTTCTTATGGCTGATGATGACCCCGACGATCGCCTGCTGATCAAAGAAGCCTTTCAAGAAAGCCTTGTATCCAACAGCATTTATTTCGTTGAAGATGGGGTTGAGTTGTTGGACTACCTGCGCTGCCAGGATAAATTTTCAAACCCAAAGGACGCACCCACCCCTGACCTGATCCTGCTTGACTTGAATATGCCACGCAAAGATGGTCGCGAAGCCCTCGCAGAGATCAAAAGCGACCCGAGCCTGAGATACATCCCTGTGGTGGTACTGACCACTTCCAAAGCCGAGGAAGATATCATGCGTAGCTATGATATCGGAGCTGCCAGTTACATTACAAAACCTGTGACTTTCGACGGGTTGGTCGAAGCGATCCGAGGATTGGGGCAGTATTGGGTGCAGATTGTACGCCTGCCAGTAATGGGTAAAACAAATGAATAATGATATGACCGATCAGAGCCAGCCTATTACCATCCTTGCAGCAGAGGATGACCCCGACGACCGTGTTTTAGTCGAGGAAGCCTTTCAAGAAAGCGGTCAGGATAACAGCCTGTACTTCGTCCAGGATGGTATAGAACTGTTGCAATATCTCCGCAAACAGGGTAGTTACATGATCCCCGCAACTGCCCCAAGACCCGATTTGATCCTGCTAGACTTGAATATGCCGCGTATGGACGGGCGCGATGCCCTTGCTGAAATCAAAGCTGACCCAGTCTTACGTTGCATCCCGGTGGTGGTGCTGACCAATTCAAACGCGCAAGCGGACATCCTGCGCACTTATGATTTGGGTGGGGCTGGCTTTATCATTAAACCGGAGACGTTTGAAGGCATGGTCGAGGTCGCGAAGGGGTTGAACCAGTATTGGTTCGAAGTCGTCGAACTTACCAGTGGTGAATTTATAAAAAAAGTTAAGCATAACAATACCGCGCATTCTTTTTTAGGTTAATCCATTCCGGATAGAATTTCTGCGTGGGAGTGGACGGCAACCATCACTGATCAGCTTCTACGGAGGTTTTAGAACGATATGGAACTTGAACCAAAAACAATCCATTTATTGTTCATCGACGATGACGAAGATGATTATCTCATCCTGCAAGGATATCTCACGGGGCTTAGCGGTCAAGAAAAATATGTTTTGGACTGGGCGCAGACTTACCAGGCTGGGCTTTTACATATCCAACGTGCCAAACACGACATCTACTTGATCGATCATTACCTGGGAGAATTTTCTGGTTTGGATTTGCTAAAGGAGGCAATCCAAGCCGGTTGTCAGGCGCCGATTATCATCGTCACCGGAAAATCTGACCGAGAAATAGACCAGGCTGCATTGATGGCTGGAGCAATGGATTATCTGGTAAAAGACCAGATGGATGGACAGCTTCTGGAAAGGTCCATCCGTTATGCCTTGGAACGGAACCGCTTACTGAAAAACATACGCGAACTGGCAGTGCGCGATTCACTCACCGGCTTATATAACCGCCGCGAGCTGCATCGCTTTTTGGACTATGAGCTCATAAAAAGCCAGCGCTACAACCACCGATTTTCCATCCTGATGATGGATATTGACCATTTTAAGGAAATAAATGATCGATTTGGTCACCGCACTGGTGACGAAGTTATCCAACAAGTGGCGAAAGTTCTTCTCAACAATACCCGGGGCTGCGATCTACCAGCTCGTTACGGTGGTGACGAGTTCATCACTGTGCTGCCGGAAACATCAACCAACCAGGCCTGGTGTGGTGCAGAACGCTTACGAAAGCGGGTCGAAGCTCTATCGTTTCAGGTTATCAACGAAAACAGTATGTCTGAGAAGATCGAAATTACGATCAGCACTGGTGTGGCAGAATATCCGGGTGATGCCATATCAGGCGAAGCGCTCATCGATTTAGCAGACCAGGCGCTATATCAAGCTAAACGGTTTGGTTGCAATCAAGTAGTCCGGTTCAATGCGGAGCAGAAAAAAGAACGAGGCTCACCATGACATCTCAACAAATCCACGCATTACTGATCGAAGACGATCCCGATGATGTCCTTCTACTAAAGGATTCTCTCGCCGAAATCGGCTTGGGAAGGATCAAGCTCGATTACGCCGACCGCCTCTCCAGAGGTCTGATCCAGCTTGGTTCCCAGAGTTACGATGTGATCTTGCTGGACCTCAACCTGCCGGATAGCCGCGGTTTGGACACACTTAACACAACCATCAAAAGATTTCCCAAGTTACCCGTTGTGGTGCTCAGCGGTTTAGCCGATGATGCTATCACCATCGAAGCGGTCAGGCGTGGCGCACAGGATTACCTGGTAAAGGGTGAGATCAGCGGTCCTTTGGTTATGCGCGTTGTGCGTTATGCGATTGAGCGCAAGCAGGTGGAGGCAGTGTTGCGCGCAAGTGAGGCCAGGTATCGCACGCTCGTGGAAACCTCACCCAACGGCATTACCCTGGCCGATTTGGAGGGTAAACTATTATTGTGCAATCAACAAGCCGTGCGCTTGCATGGTTATTCCAAACCCGAAGCTATGCTTGGAATTGATGTCTTTAAATTGGTCGCTCCGGGTGAACGACGATTGGCAGCGCTGAATGCCCAAAAGACGCTCAATGAAAACAGGGTTATCAATGCTGAATATAATTTGCTGCGGAGAGATGGCAGCCAATTTCCGGGGGAGATCAGTACTGCGGTCTTGCGCAATACTTCAGGAGTTCCTACAGGATTTATCAGCATCACCCGCGATATCACAGAGCGGAACAAAGCGATTGAAGCAGAGAAGCAGCTGGTAATGCTGGAGAAGGAGTTCATATCGAGTGTCTCGCATGAGTTACGGACTCCACTGCTCAGCTTGATGGAATATTTAGACCTGCTGCGGGAGGGGAAGGTGCATGATTCTGTCGTACAGAATGAGGACCTGAGGCGTGCATCCATGGATGCAAGTCGGATATTGGATATGGTGGATGAATTGTTAGATTTTTCTCTTTTGGAGGGCGAGGGGTTGAGATTAAATTGGGAGAATGTAGATTTGGCTAAGGTGATTACAGATACCCTACAATCCTTACGCGAGCTGGCAAATGCGAAGCGGATCTCTCTACTATGTGCACCAATGGATTCATCTTTAGTTGCCGATTTAGATTCATCGCGAATGCGACGTGTGTTGGTTAAATTAGTGGAGAATGCGATTAACTACTCTGAAAAGGATGGAAAAGTTTTAATCACAGGCAAGGCTATGAACGGCAAGATCATGATCAATATTATTGATGAAGGACGTGGTATTCCTTTGGAAGATTGTGAACGAATATTTGATAAGTACTATCAATTTAGCCATACCCCAGATAAAGCCAGCGATGGGATGGGATTGGGGTTGTATATTTCAAAACAAATTGTTGAAGCTCACGGTGGGACCCTGGCAGTTAGCAGTCAATTGGGTGCAGGAAGCACATACACCATAACGATCCCCGCTAAGAAAAAGATTTAACCTATAGCCAAAGCAAACAAATTTAAGTGCCAAGATCCTGGTGGAGGAGCATGATAGCTTTGTTCTGCACATGATTGGTTATACCTTGCACGCGGAAGGTTATGAGGTAATCCTTGTACCGAATGTTGCAAAAATTATAAACAAAGTTCGAACCTAGGTAACGAATTTAGTCACCCTGGATGTTATGAGCCAGACACCAGAATTGCACCACTGCATGAAATAAGGAAGGCAGCCTATCCTGAGGTAAACAGATCCAAGCCAACGCGGTCCTGGTCAGTCACTAAGACCGTCTTGTCCACGGTGCCAGCCATGACCATATCCACATACTGCTGGAGCCAGGCAACAGCATCAGCCGAATCAAAGGTGAAGCTCGTGCCATCGTCGCTGATGGGCTTGACATTGCCTTCGTAAACCATCTGAGAGATCAGGTCATTGACGGTCAGGCGGATATCACACAAGGTACCGGTCTTTTCCTTGATTGTGGCACATAGTGCGGGGAGTTCGGTCCAATTCTTTGGGAAATCATCAATGGTCAAGCCAGTCTGGTCAAAGATCTGGTGGTTGATCAGGTAAACGTTGATGCCCTGGTACCATGGGAACTGATAGTTGACACCGTCGATCAATTGCTCATTCCACAGACCGGGGAAGTACAGATCCTTGACGCTCTGAGGCACTTGTTCGTCCAGAGGCAGGAGCAAACCTTGGGAGGCATAATCGCTGACCCAGCCTTCACTGACGGACAAGTTGATGACATCGGGAGCATTCCCAGCGGCAAATGAAGCTTTTAGATCATCCTGGAAGGTAGCCTGGTGGTCCTCCCAATTCACGGTGACACCCGGATAAGCCTGGTTGAAGCGTGCAATGGTGTCCTTGATGTATTGATCGAAGGTCGGCGACTGCCAAAATGTCCAGAAGCCGATTTCAGCATTCGCCTCAACACCCTGGATGACAGCCTCCGGGTTGGGGGCGGGAGTCGCAGTCACGACAACCTCCGAGATGACCGTTTCGATGATCGTCTGAGGAGCACTGGTCAAGATAATTGTCTGGGGTGTCGGGGGAATCGAGGTGGCAGCTGGCGCCTGAGTAGTTGTTGTAGCGCATCCAGAAACCAGGATGCTGACCAGCAATAATTAGATAAACAGTTTCGTATGCATGTCTTCTTTCTCCTTTTCGGGATTATCAGGTTATTCTTTTGTTGACAAAAGATCGATCAAATATGGTGTTCAAATATATTCGAGTTTTACCAGAACCTCCTTTCAATATTGCTGCTGTGTCGGTATATGTACTGGAACTGTCCCGGAATAATTCCATCGTTTTGCAACTCACTTTAGCCTAAGCGGGTCAGGCGATTGGCAACCTCATTCTCAAAGTGTTGGATGTGTTCCTGTACAAATGGGATGATTTCTTTCTCCGGGGAGAGGATCAGCGGAGTCAAGTCCATCGCGTAAGATAATCCGGTGGTCACATCCACCCCGTGAGATTCAAAATAAGTGGCATTGGCGCGCCGGCGTCCCATGGTTGCCAGATCATAGCGTTTGCCGCCACAAATCTGGGAGTCGAAAACACCCAGCAGCGCGGCTTGCAAATTCTCATGCGTTGTCAAGTCGAAGACAACTTTGTCGCTATCCACCATCCAATCCAGATCACGCCAGACTTCGCATCCGAAAAACTTCTGCGGGCGCTCCGCCGCTTCCAGGTTACGGATGGCCGCGATAACTTTGAGTGCTGTGCCAACGTGGGTGTCATGTTTGTCAGCAAGATTGTGAGTATATACGAATTGGGGATGAGCGACTTTCAAGATCCGGGTAAGATCCTCGATGGGTTGCCAGTTCGATCCATCTTTGATGGCCTCGCTGGGGTAATCCAACATAACCTGGGCAGCGTATTCGCCGACAATGGCAGCTTTCTTTTGTTCCTTGAAGCGCACATGGCGCATGGCTTCATCGGTGTAGTCTTTGTATAGATCGTCGCGCGGTGAGCCGCGCCCATCGGTCAATACAACCCCAGTAAACCATAGACCTTCCTGTTGGAAACATTGCAGGATTGGCGCAGCCGCCATGATTTCGATATCGTCCTGGTGAGCGCTGATCGCCAGGTGTGTGGTGCGCGCCAGAGCCTCATCGGCAGGTAACCCATCGGGAACAAAGATTTCAGCAGTGGGCAAGTAAAAGTGCATGTCACACTCCTAAGATTGGAAACAGGGTGTAGCGATTAATTAGAAATAAGCTTTTTGTCGCATTCATGTTGCCTTTTCCGTTATTTTATGAACTTTTGGTAAGCTGGCAGCAGCAATTGACTGACCCACACGCCGGCTAAGCTCTTCCGGGATCTGTACCTGCAAGCGGGCGGCAAGCTCTGGGAATTCGGCTTTTAACACCTTGCGCGCTTCGTCCAGGATCAACGTCCCTCCCAGTCCGGAAGTACACCGTCCCAAGATAAGCACGTGCTTCATGTCATAGAAGTCTGTGTATTGTGCCAGGGCATAACCCAGGTAAATTCCTATACTCTGCCATATCTTGATCGCGCCTTTATGTCCAGCCTCCAGTTTTTCCTGGACGAATTTCAGTTTCTCGGCGTCGGGGATGTTGACGGGAATCTGGATACCCGCTCGGGGTGCCAAGCGGGAAACACACTGCTGGGATAAATACTGGGAGCCACAACCGATATCACCTGACCACTCGTCAGCGGGTGCCGCTGGGTTGTAGTCGATCGGGGCGAAGCACAGCTCATTCAACCAACCCATGATGCGACCGTGCATATCAATATACCCGGCAGCCTGGCTGGACCCCAGTGCAATTCCCAGGACGCCGTTATCTTTGAGAGACATCGATCCCGCCAGGGCAGAAACATCCCCATCATTGATGACTTCCAGGGGAACATTCAGCTCATCGCGAATGCGCAGGAAGAGGTTGCGAATCTCGTGGAAGCGCTCAGGTGGGATGCCACGGAAGAGTGAAGCCACCATCGGGCGGTTATCGATATAAATCCCTGCCGAGCTACCGCCGATAGCGTCGACCCGCGGCATCTTCATGGCTGCGGTCTTTAACGCGGTGATGATTTCACGGTAGTGATATTCGGGGTCAGAGTGACTGCGTGGTTCCCAGATAACTTCTTCGCTGTAAACCACCCGGCCATCGATGACTGCGCTAACTTTACGGTCCGATGCGCCCAGGTCAAAGCCGATGCGGCAACCCTCTAAATGGCGGCCTAATGCCTTCCCGGTATCATTGGCAGGTGGCACCTGCGACGGGCTGCAAAGCTCCACGCTAAAAGCCCGCTCATAGACCTGTTCGCTCATGAAGTGATAATCGAAATTCCGCGTTCCACCAGGGGTGTAACATTTTTGGATATATTCGCCGATGCTGCGCGGTCCACCGACGTAGACCTTGCTCCCACCGCGCTGCCAGAGTAGAAACTTAAAGATGCGTTCGGCGTAGTAGAGGTTTGTCTCCGCGCGTGGGTGGTCTTCAGGAAAGACCCGGGCTTCGAACCGCGATAGCTTACCATCATCTCTTTCCAAGCCAATGATCAGTGGCACGCTCACTGCAAGCGCTTCTTGCTCGAATGCGCGATTTGCCAGGACAGCCGGACGAAACTCTTCGTCGAGAGGCGGTATAAATTGGGGCTTGACCAGATTGAAGCCATCAGTCATATAATTTACGCCTCAGGGAGAAGCCTGCGTGCTTCATCAGCTTCGCGACCGTTGAGATCTGAAAAGCAATGAATAATTATTCGCCAACATTGCCGAAGCTCCAAGGATGATGTCATTCCCTCCCAATTGCCCAATCTCAATTTGCGTCTCTTGCGCCAGACAGGAGAGTGTCGTCTGGGAAATCATCCCTTGAATCGTTTCCAACCATGGATTGCCAAACCGAGTCATGTCGCCTGTGATTACGATTTTATTGATATTGAGCGTGCCGACCAG
>Ga0154777_1129_pt1 | contig 9810 bp, 5 predicted proteins | sample Rifle2008BG16ft_FD_105785 | JGI IMG/M metagenome (GOLD analysis project Ga0154777, IMG submission 105785) | Chloroflexi bacterium RBG_16_47_49 | reverse complement strand
ACGATGGTTGTGTTCCCGGTGGAAGCTGGCGTATAAAAATAAGGAATACCGTTTACCAAATTAAATGTACTCCCTCCAATGATCCAGACTATCACCGGGTTACCAGAGGCAATCTCTGCCCGCAGGTCATCCCATTGTAATGAACGGTAAGATCTGGCTGTCAGACCATAATCCCGCAATAAGTCTGCAATTGGAGGTGCATGGACACCATAATCGTCTGGGGGTATGTTCCCCCATGTTCCATTCGGATCGCCCACAAATCCAGATTCAGGGTTGTCAGAATCGGGTAAATTGTATAGAAAATCAAATTCGTCGATATTTAATCCGAAATGATTGGCCCAATCCACTGCTGAACGTGATTCACAATCCAATGGTAATTGCTGATTCTGACCCGACATACCATCCACATAAGCACTTAAGGGTAGCGAGACTAGTGTTGGTGTAGGAGTAGGAGCTGGGATCGTATCTGATAAAAATGTCTCAAGACACCATCCGTTTAACCAACCAGCATCACTCGGATAACGATCCGAAACGTTTAATTCCCACGTTCCGGTAACACTCCTACCAGCGAAAGAACTTAATGCTTCGTCTGGGAGATATATTCCGGAAATTGCTTTTGGATAAACTGCGCATTGATCCTCAGCTGGTTGAGCAACTGCATCATCGAGAACCGTAATAATATTATCATTACTACAGCCGTACGGGTTGTTAGGAATCCCGGGTCGATCCAGCACAGCGATCATTTCTCCGGTGTGTTGGTTGGTAAGAGTGACCACCAGATCTCCAACCCAACTATGAGATATGTTCAAATATACACTGAGATTTACCAGCTGTCGCCCATCTGATATGGAAATTTCATCACTAATGCCGGTTGAATTGTTATCGGGGATGTAAACAGGTTGGCTAAGATTATCGCAATAAAGGACTGTTTCAGGTGGTGGAGGCGTTGGGGTCGGAGTGTATGTAGGATTAAAGTGTTCCCGATATAGATAGGGTAAATACGAAAATTGGGTCGGATATGGTGTTGGTGTTTCGGTGGGAGGCGGTACAGGTGTTGAAGTGAATATTGGAGTTGGAGTGAATGTTGGTGTTGAGGTGTAGGTGGGTGATGGAGATACTGTATCAGTCAGAGGGAATGTATAGGTATACAGCGCAGTTGGCGTTAGCGAGCTGGTGGAATTCATCACGTACGCCGAACTTCGATAATTTGGATCAGATTGATTTCCATATATAGGGTATGGATAAATTGTTGGAGTAAGGGTTGCATAAATGGGGGGTGATGTCTCAGTAGATGTACCCGCAAAACCTGGTAACGAGACCAGGATGAACATCACGATTACCAATGCCACACTTATGAACAGATTTATTGATCCATCCTTGTGCCCAAACATGCTAGTATTTTATATTACCGGTGGGAAAATTGCGAATTAATATATATCATGTTTATCGTGGATATTGCTCATATGTGTCTATGGTACAATGGGATGCCGTATGGATAGAATAGGTTCCCAAGTCATACCTGTCCCTCCCAATATGATCGCCTCATTGCGGGAAGGATTCGATGCAGTGGCAAATCAGATCGTGGTAATTATCATCCCCATCGTCATCGACCTCATTTTATGGTTGGGACCTCATTTCCAAGTTAAGACATTGGTTAATGGAATCCTCAAGGCAATGGCTTCATCGACCGAGCTTAACTCACTCCAGTCTGGGGATCTATTAACCACCAGTATGGATGTAATACGCACAGCTGCTGAACATTTCAATTTGCTGAGTTTACTTCGAACCATTCCGGTAGGGATTCCCAGCTTGATGGCAGCTCGACTACCATTAGATATTCCAAATGGCACTCCTAATTATCTCGATATCAATAATCTATTCGTTGTCTCTGCCATTGGAATTGGTCTGTTACTGGTTGGCTTAATTATTGGATGTTTCTACTACATTTTGATTGTCCAAGTTGCCCTTCAAGGAAGGATAGAATTTAAGCTGATTCTAAAGAATTGGTCCTGGGCATCTCTACAGGTACTTAGCCTGACTTTGGCTTTGTTAATCCTATTTATCCTGATCAGTGTGCCTTCCAGCTGTGCAATTTCAGCCATTGCATTATTTGGTCTCCCACTTGGGCAATTTGCCATTTTTTTGTATATCGGGATCATGCTTTGGCTGGCATTCCCATTGCTATTCTCAGCCCATGGTATTTTCGTGAACCATAATAATGCCTTGGCATCAGTTCAAAGAAGTATGCTGTTGACAAGGGTGACATTGCCCACTACGTCACTCTTTATCCTTTCGATCCTGGTTATTAGCGAAGGATTGGATGTGTTATGGCGCATACCTCCTGAAACTTCATGGCTAACATTAATTGGTGTCGGTGGGCACGCATTTATAACCAGTGCTTTGTTGGCTGCTAGTTTTGTCTATTTTCGGGATGCTGACCGTTGGGCACAGGAAACTCTCCGTATGATCAACTCCCCAAAAGAGGTGCCTCTACAAGGCAGGTAAATTCTGGAGGTTCACGTGGTCGACGATAAAACACCCATTAGTTACGATGCTAAAGATATCCAGGTGCTGGAAGGTCTTGAGGCAGTCCGTCGACGTCCAGGAATGTATGTTGGAGGGACGGATATAAAAGCATTACATCACCTGGTTTATGAGGTCGTTGATAATTCCATCGATGAAGCGCTGGCTGGTGTGTGTGATCGCATCGAGGTGACAATTAACCAGGATAGTAGCGTTACTGTAATTGATAACGGTCGAGGTATTCCTGTTGATATCCACCCGCAAATGAAAAAATCTGCCTTAGAAGTGGTCATGACAGTTCTGCATGCCGGTGGTAAATTTGGCGGTGGCTCATATAAAGTTTCAGGTGGGTTGCATGGTGTAGGCGTTTCTGCAGTAAATGCTTTATCTGAGTGGTGTGAAGTAGAAGTAAAACGCGATGGTAAGAAGTATTTTCAACGATACGAGCGCGGCTATCCGAAAGGTCCGGTAACTGTCATCGGAAAAAGCACTCCCAAAGAGACCGGCTCGAAAACGACTTTCAAATTCGATCCGGAAATATTTAAAGGAGAGCTTGATTATCGCTTTGATACGCTTACACAACGGTTTCGTGAGATGGCGTTTGTCACCAGAGGTGTGACGATTTATTTCCGTGACGACCGGATCAATCGTGAAATGACTTTTTATTTTGAAGGCGGAATAACCTCTTTCGTGAGATATTTGAATAGAAACAGGGATGTACTTCATCCCGTGGTCCACGCGGAAAAAGAGATTGAAGGCATCACGATTGATGCTGCTATTCAATATACCGATGCGTATGCTGAATCGGTGTATTCGTTTGCGAACACAATCAATACGATTGATGGTGGTACACACCTGACCGGATTACGTGGTGCTGTCACACGGACGATTAATGATTATGCTCGTCGAAGCGGATTGCTTAAAGAAGCTGATCCAAATTTTACCGGTGATGATACACGTGAAGGTCTGACTGCAATTATTAGCATCAAACATCCTGATCCACAGTTTGAAAGCCAGACTAAAGTCAAACTGATGAATCCCGAAGTCCAGACATTGACCCAACAGGTGGTTGGAGACAGGTTCAGCACATTCCTGGAAGAAAATCCTTCCGCCGGCAAAGCAATTGTACAAAAATGTTTGACATCTGCCCGCGCCCGGGATGCTGCTAAAAAAGCGCGTGACCTGGTGATTCGAAAATCGGCATTGGAGAGTTTAACCTTACCCGGAAAACTGGCAGATTGCTCGGAACGTAATCCGGAAAAAACAGAGTTATATCTTGTGGAAGGTGAATCTGCAGGTGGATCTGCTAAACAGGGAAGGGATAGGCACTTTCAAGCCGTCTTACCATTACGGGGCAAAATCCTGAATACCGAACGTGCACGGTTGGACAAAATCCTGGCAAATAATGAGGTGAGAGCACTCATATCCGCTTTGGGAACGGGGATTGGTGATAATTTTGATATTTCCGGGCTGCGATACGGACGTGTTATCGTGATGACTGACGCTGATGTGGATGGCAGCCATATCCGAACCTTATTACTCACCTTTTTCTTCCGATACATGCCCATTCTGATCGAGGAAGGGCACCTATATATAGCCCAGCCGCCTTTATTCCGGGTTGCATACAAGAATCAAGTGAAGTTTGCTTATAGTGACGTCCAAAAGGATCGAGTGATTAAAGAAATGGGGGCTTCGTCTGAACGTGCATCAATCCAGCGCTACAAGGGTTTGGGGGAAATGAACCCTGAGCAGCTTTGGGATACAACCATGGATCCCAACGTTCGCACACTTCTGCTTGTAACCATTGACGATGCAGCTGAAGCTGACCGGACGTTTGATATGTTGATGGGCTCCGCAGTCCCACCCCGAAGAAGGTTTATTCAAACCCATGCTCGGGATGTCAAGAATCTGGATATATAATTCATTCATAAAAGTAAATTAATCCAGCATAATTGAATTGGATCCTTAATGCTCACCATTAATTATCTAGAGGTTGAGAATAATTAACCGCACCCCGATTGTGTTCATGACCAGAAACACCATATAAAAATTTGGGTCTGGAGACCTGAGTTCTAGGAAAATGATTTGAGTTTACATGGCAAGCGAACCATGCCTTTGATTTTATACATCATCCAGGGGGGTGTGTTTTCTATGGATGAGAGCTTTCTCAGAATGTCTCCATTCACGTATAATTAGAACAATGACATTGGAACCTGGCTCACTCCTGAATAATCGATATCGTATCGTTGAAGTGCTGGGTCAAGGTGGGATGGCCGCGGTATATCGAGCAATTGACGAGAACCTGAGTGTTGAAGTGGCAGTAAAGGAGAATCTCTTCACCACCGACGAATACGCCCGTCAGTTTAGGTTGGAGGCTACCATATTAGCTGGCTTGCGACAGCCAAATCTCCCACGTGTGTCAGATCATTTTGTAATCGAGCCACAGGGTCAATATCTGGTGATGGATTTCATTGAAGGTGAGGACTTGCGCCAGAGACTTGACCGTCTAGGACCCCTGCCCGAACAAGAGGTGATCATCATTGGTGTGGCAATCTGTGATGCGATGGCATACATGCATTCCCGTAAACCGATGATTCTCCACCGGGATATTAAACCTGGTAATGTTCGGATCACACCCAGTGGACACATATATCTGGTTGATTTTGGCTTAGCCAAGCTGGTTCAAGGGCGGGAAACTACTCACACGGGGGCTCGAGCTATGACGCCTGGGTACTCGCCACCAGAACAATATGGCACTGCTCGTACTGACCCTCGATCAGATATCTACTCATTGGGTGCGACCTTATATTCCGCCTTAACTGATGTGCTTCCTGAAGATGGGCTCGATCGAGCCATGAATCGGGTAGGGCTTACGCCTATCCTGAAGCACAACCTAAAAGCATCAGAACATGTTACTACGATCATTGAAAAATGTTTAGCCATTCAGACAGAAGACCGATACCAATCAGCTGAGGAATTAAGGTTTGCATTGATGGAGGCTCGGAGTATATCAAGGCGCAAATTACCTCTGGAATTGGTTTTACAACCCCCTCCCATGATCTTGCATGATCGTTTACCCATCGAAACGGGTAATCAGTCGCAAAATTTCATAGCTGTGGATGCCTCCAAATCGGCAATAAGAGATAAAAAATCCACTCGACCACTTTATGAGGGTCAAGATAATATTGAACTAGTGCCTTTAAAACCTAAATTGCATAGAAAAGCCTCGACCTGGCTATTATTGGCATTATTACCGATCATCGTATTAAGTGGTTTTGGTATTTATGCGACCAGGCCAGAGTTTGTGAAGCAAGCGATTGGGTTTGTTTTACCAGCTTTGGTTCCGACAGATACTGCAATATTAGGAACGCCTACCAATACACCGGTTCCTATCTTGGCAATCGTTTCCAAAACCCCCACGCAAGTTAATTCACCTTCCCCAACGGCGACAACCACGCCCCATCCAACATTAACCAGCACACAAGAACCGTCTCCTACCATAACACCAAGTCCACTACCTACGCCCATGGGAGGGGCAGCTCAGATTGCATTTGCATCGAACCGGTCTGGTGCTGTGGAGATCTATTTGATGAACCTGGATGGGAGCAAGCTCGAAATGATCACGAATATTGCTGAAGGTGCCTGCCAACCGAGCTGGTCACCAGATGGCAAACGGATCGTATTTATCTCACCTTGTAAACGACACCTGACCTCCTATCCGGGTGCGAGTATGTTCATGATCAATGCCGACGGTTCAAGCCTGGTACCCCTTCCCAACGTACCCGGAGGTGATTACGATCCGAGCTGGTCTCCAGATGGGACCAAGATCGCCTTCACATCATTGCGCAAAGGCGGGGTGCCAGGTATATACATTCTAAATATAAATGATCACTCCGTAAAATCCCTGGTGGAGGATGAAACCAGGGCAATCTCTCAACCAGCCTGGTCTCCCGATGGGGAGCAGATTGCATATGTAAATAGCGACAACAGGATCTGGCTGATGGATGTTAATGGTAAAAACCGGCATGGTCTGACCATCGGGGGAGGGGACTACATGATCAATGCACCCGCCTGGTCCCCGGATGGATCGGTTGTGATCTATACACGCACAGTCTTCTCTGATACAACGGGATCCACATTATTGATGGCAGTCCCGTATTCTGAAACTGGAGCAATTCCAGTTGAAGTTCCCAACTCTCAACTGGTGTTAGATGTGAGCTATTCATTTGACGGATACTGGTTGTTATTTACCAGCTGGTTTTCAGGGAGTCATGACCTTTGGGTCATGCGCGCGAATGGAGTAGATAGGCATTCGATTGAGGCTGATCCTGCGTATGATTTTGATCCAGTCTGGCGACCCAATCCATTCAACCCGCCTTAAGCTCAGCGAGGTAACGTTCTCGGTTAGCACTTCGGGCGACTTTGCCACTGCTGGTCTTTAAAAGCCAACCTCGATTAACCAACCTTACATAACGCAAGGCGATATCTGATCCCCTCGTCACTCGCATGCGGATTTCATCGGTAACCCGAGAGTATTCGGGAGAAGACTCGAAATCTAGTCCATCGAAATCATTTTTAATTAGATCCATCTCTGCAATTATCACCACATCTTCTGTACCGGTAGCTTCATTAGGAATGCCAAACGCAACCACGCGCCCTGGATGTACACCTTGTACTTCACTCGCCAGGTATTCGAGATCTTGAGGATAGATGTTTTTTCCACCCACAATGATCAGGTCTTTTTTGCGACCGGTTACATAAACTTCATCTTTGGCAAGATAACCCATGTCACCCGTTAGATACCAGCCATCCTGAAAAGCTATAGTGCTTAGGTCAGGGCGGTTGTAATAACTTGTCAGCATACAATTACTGGAAATGGCGACTTCTCCCAAGTGACGCTCGGGAACATCATTATGATATTGATCTAGGATTCGAATGCGAGTGTCATCAATTGGGTGACCAGCTGATAACATGGTAATTTGATCTTCTCCATTTATAGACGGCCGTGCAATGCGATCGACCAACAAGCCTCTTTGACTAATGGAGTCAATCGTGACCGGCTCGTTGATGCCTCCCTGTGACACCGCAAACACATTTTCTGCCATGGCATAACACGTGGTTAAGGCACTCGACTGCAGACCATACGGTTGGAATCGGTCCAGGAACATTTGATGGCTTTTCCAATACATTGGCTCAGAACAATTGCTTACCGCCCGCCAGGTGAAAAGATCAATTCCCTCCAGGTCGCGTTGGCGGATTTTTTGGGCGCAAAAATTATACGCAAAATTAGGCAGCCAGGAAAGCGTACCCCGGTATTTGGTTACCCCATGTAATAATTTATGAGGAGCGCGTACCCAGTCAAAAGGAGAGAGTAAAATCAATGGCACGTTGGAAAGGATGGGTAAGATAAAACCTGCGATCAACCCCATATCATGGTACAGGGGTAACCAGCTCACAACGACATCGGATAGGTTAAGTGATAGAGCGCGCGAATAACTTTCTAGCTGGTTGAAGATAGCCTGGTGTGATAGAGCCACCCCTTTTTGTAAACCAGTGGTGCCTGACGAGTGTTGCAACAGGGCGATATCCTGGGGTGAGCGATTCAATCCATTGTCGAAACTAGAATTAGTAAATTCGGATTGTGGGTTGATCTGACTACAGTCTAACACCACCCTGACTGAACTACCGGGTTTAATCGCCTGGTGTACTTCACCCAAAAATTCTGGGTAGGTAATTATTGCCGCGGGTGCAGTGATCTCAAATAGAGCCATCAACGAGCGGCGATATTGTTCTGGAGAGAGTTTTTCCGTCAGGAAAGGCATAATGGCAGGGATCGCGCCTTGCAAAATCGATCCGAAAAACGCATACACCAAAGCCTCACTATGCTGAAGGATGAGAATGACTACTTCACCCGCCTGGATACCGGCGTTTTTCAACGCGGCTGTATACCCAGCTGAGCCATGGATTAAATCAGAATAGGTGATGGATTTATCTGGTTTTTGATCCAATAATAAATGAAGCGCTTTGGACTGTGGATTTACGTCATATTGCTTCAACAGCGCGTGAACAAAGGTTTTCATAACTTGAGAATTACTTGCGGGATTGGATGATGTCTGCTAATTGGGTCAGGGTATCAAATGTTTCGCGATTTAATTCAGTATTATCAATATAAACATTAAAAGTCTTTTCTATGAATAAAGAAAGGTCCACCAAGCTGAAGGAATCCACCAGACCATTGGAGAGCAGGGGTTCATCCGGCAGGATAACCCGCTGGGGTTGCCTCAGGATTTGTGATGCGATATAAGTGGAAAGAATTTGCGTGATTTCAGAATTCATATGTAAACCTTAATCATATATTTATAGCTCATGGTTCTTCATGCAGTCCATGCCTGACCTCATCCAGTGCCTGAAGCGCAGTTAAGTTACGGACAGACCAACCGGATTGAGTCACAGATGGATCGTTGTAAAAATAATACCCCACGCTGTGGGTGAGGTGGAACATATCCATCTTACCCGATGAATCCAAAGCAATCAACCCATGATTTTCCAGGGATTGAACAGCCAGCCAAAAATTCCATAATGGGATGTCATATTCCAATGCCAGACGAGCGATCGTCTGGTTGATCAGGTAATTCCCTTCCAGGTTATCCGCTTTCGTAGCTAATATCGGTACAACGCCTTGCTGGATCGAATATTCAATGATCTGGCGCAGATAAGTCTCATAATTTTCCGGGTGACCAGCCCACCACTCTTCCAAACTGATGAGCGCAAGGCTGGGATTATGCAGACGAAACTCGCAAGTGATTGGGTTTTCATCCGGATTGCATTGTTTTGGGTCAGCACGCAGGGGAGATAGTATCGCCGCGGCATTAAAACCACCTTTTACCGCCAGGCTGTCACGAGAAAACGAGCCTGAGAACCAATCGATTGATTCCTGCAGAGAAGCGTAGTCACCCAGGTTATAAAAACCTGGTAGCTCAAAATAGCTAAGGAAATAAGTGCTTATGCTTTGGCAATCCCCGATTTTGGAGAATGCATGCGGGTTTCGACCTAGATCAATCCCACGAGAGTAGATGTCACGGGCAGTCAGGCTGATCGTAGGGGTAATCGGTAATGACATCCAATAATCGGAAGGTATGGGAGTTGGTGTAATCGCCAGACTTGTGGTAATCACAGCTGGTGGGCTATCTTTTGGGGGGAACGAAGCTGAAGGAATAATGTCAGTAGGAACGATGGTTGAGATGTCTGTTTGAATCTGTGTGGAAGAAATAGTCTCTTTACCTGGTG
>Ga0154777_1109_pt1 | contig 9855 bp, 8 predicted proteins | sample Rifle2008BG16ft_FD_105785 | JGI IMG/M metagenome (GOLD analysis project Ga0154777, IMG submission 105785) | Chloroflexi bacterium RBG_16_47_49 | reverse complement strand
TTATAGATATCCGACTTACTTTTCTTCACCCGACAATATAGCCGCGAACTCAATACTAGGTTCATATCTTCCCAAGGATCACCGTGACATTGAAATTGTATTAATCCCGATGGTATGGTATGCCTAAAGATTGTGGGGCGTTTGAACGAGCACGTCCGCTAATTAAAGCGATGATTGCGACGATATAAGGCAGGGCGAGAAGGATCTGGTAAGGTAAGTGGACGCCGATGCTTTGAACTTGTAATTGGAAAGCATCCAGAAACGCAAAAATTAATGTCGCCAGGAGGATCCTTCCTGGTTTCCAGTTCCCAGCAATGACAATGACAATAGCCAACCAGCCTTTTCCGGCGGTCATATCCGGGAAAAAGCGCTCCACAGAGCCGATGCTGACGAACGCTCCACCAAGGCCCGCCATTAACCCGCCGATAATAACTGCGATATATCGATTTTTATTTACATTTGTCCCTGTCACATCGGCTGCTTTCGGGTTCTCTCCAAGGCTTCTGATCTTTAGCCCGTAAGATGCCTTATACAAGAAAAACCAAATAACTGGAACCAGAAGGAAGCTGAGATAAGTGAGAATATTATGGGAAAAGAATATTTTCCCAAGATATGGAATATCGGAGAGTATTGGTAGGTTTATCGGGTTCAAAATATCGACCAGGGGTGTATTCTCCAGGCTCGTCTGTGCATAGTCCAGCCGAAACCAGTATAACGTGCCTCCGGATGCAAGCAGGTTCAATGCCAGACCGGTGATAATTTGGTCGACACCCAGGGTGATAGTCATGAATGCCAGGATCAAGCTCATTACTGCGCCTGACAGGCTGGCGATCAGTATTGCTAGCCCAAGTGACCCGGTTTTTTCAGCAACTATAAATCCGATAAAGGCTGCCGTAAGCATGGTGCCTTCGAGCCCCATATTCATCACGCCTGAGCGTTCCGCAACCAGCTCACCCATGGCTGCAAAAAGGATCGGAGTAGCAATCCGAATCATTGAGCTCAGAATGTTGATAATGATTGCGGCTTGAAGCAGATTATCAATCATTTTTAATGAACCTGATCTTGTACAAGCTGATCGCCCTTGCACCTAAAAAGAAAAGCAGGACAATGGCCTGTATCACATATACGATCGATGCGGGAACATTCGTGGTAGTCTGAAGGTAGTATGATCCATTGATCAATCCACCAAATAAAATCGCTACCGGGACGACCGCTAATGGGTTCAGACCTGCCAGCATGGCAATAATGATCCCGGCGTAGCCATACCCGAGAGATATAGTCGACTTGAGGCGATAGATCACCCCGAACAGCTCACCTGTACCGGCCAAACCCGACAATGCTCCGCTGATCAACATCACGATTATCATAGTTTTGACAACTTTGATCCCTTGGAACCTGGCAGCAGTTGGGTTTAAACCCAGCGCATTAATCTCATACCCCAAAGGTGTTTTTGAAAGCAGAAGATAAATCAAGATCGCCGCAACAATCGCCAGGATAAAACCCAGGTGTAAACGGGAGTGAGCAAGCAGGATCGGGAAATGCGCGCTTTCCAGGATGGAAGGGGATTGCTGGTAATAATGATTGGGATCTTTCCAAGGGCCGGATAACAGCCAGGATAGAAAATAGATGACGATGTAATTCAACATAATGGTGATGATGATCTCATCAACACCGAATTTCGCCTTGATGACCGCCGGTATCAGGCCACAAAGCGCTCCACCGATCAGTGCAAAAAGGATGATGAGGGGTAATAAAATAATGGGAGGTAGACTATTAAATTGCAGATATGCCCAATACGACGCGATGGCACCAACATATAATTGGCCTTCCTGGCCGATATTCCAAATTCTAGCGCGGAACGCGACGACGGTTGCCAACCCGGTTAATATCAAAGGCGTGGCTTTGACCAATGATTCAATGATGGCCTGCCTGGAACCAAAAGCCCCTTCGAACAAGGCGATAAAACCTGCTTTGATGTCAGCTCCGCCGATATACATTAACAACCCGGTAACAATAATCGACAGCGCGACCGCGCCAACCAGTGCGACGATCTGCGCAATTGGGCTGGCGTGCTCCCTTTTTTCGACCTTTATTCTGGGTTTCTTATTCTCTGCAGTTTCCATCGATTCCGGCCATACATAAACCGATTTCTTCCAGGCTGGCACCAGGTGTGGTAAACATTCGCATGATCTTGCCACGAAACATCACCGCGATCCGGTCTGAAAGTGACAATAATTCGTCAAGATCTTCAGAAAATAACAAAATCCCGATTCCAAGAGTACGAAGCTCCAATAAGCGCTGGTAGATATATTCGATGACACCTACATCCAACCCGCGGGTAGGTTGGTTGGCTACCAGGCATTTAATATCCCGATTCAGCTCCCGTGCCAGGATTACCTTCTGCAAATTTCCGCCCGATAAATATCTGGTCCGATTGGTCGGAGAGGAGGGGGTTATGTTGAACGAATCGATCAGACCAACGGCTGAATTGTGTATGTGATTCCTATCCAGGAATATACCTTTCCGATTATCCTTATCTCTCTGTCGACCAAGGATGAGGTTATCCGCGACTGAAAAATCCATGATCAAACCTTCGCTGATGCGATCATCTGGAATGTGAGCGATGCCTGCTTTCTTGATCTGGGTGGGTGAGAAATTCGCAATATTTTTTCCAATGAATAACATTTCCCCGCTATCCAGTTTGCGAACACCAGACATCACTTCAAATAATTCTCTTTGTCCATTTCCTGCGATTCCGGCAATACCAAGGATTTCACTCTTGTGTAATGTAAAAGATACTCCGCGTAAGGCAGGCTGTCCCTGGTCATTGGGGGCTGTTAAATTGGAAGTTTCCAGTAATGGCTCACCTGCAGCAATGTACTCTTTCGCGACCTTAAACACCACGTCTCTGCCTACCATTTTCCGGGCAAGGCTTTCCTGAGTGACCTCCGAGGTATAAGCGGTCTCTATGAGTTTGCCTCGTCTTAATACCGATACCCGGTCTGAGATCTCCATCACTTCTTTTAGCTTATGAGTGACAAAAATCACCGACAATCCTTGTTGTTTCATTTGCTGAAGCACAGAAAACAGCTTATCAACCTCCTGCGGTGTTAATGCTGCGGTTGGTTCATCCAGGATGAGCAGGTCCACGCCATAATAAACCGCCTTCAAAATTTCCACCCATTGCTGCTCACCGACGGATAGCTGAGATATCTTCGCATGGAGATCGATCTTGATCCCATATTGCTCACACAACGACTCGGTTTTCTTCTCAGTGGCGCTGAGGTCTAGCAGAATATTGCTTTTCAGCGAGCCCATGGCTATGTTCTCAACCACGCTAAACGGGCGGATAAGCACGAAATGCTGGTGCACCATGCCGATGCCCAGCTTAATTGCCACGCTCGGCGATGAAAGGATGACTCTCCTGCCCTTGTAGTTGATCTCACCGGAATCAAGCTGGTAGTAACCGAAGAGGCATTCCGCAAGGGTCGTCTTTCCTGCGCCATTCTCTCCCAGCAGGCAGTGGATCTCCCCTCTACAAAAATCGATCGAAATATCATCATTCGCGACCACACTCTCGAATCTCTTTGTCAGATTCCTGGTCGCAATAACGACGGATGAATTGTCGGTCGATCCCTTTGGATTGATCATTTGACTCATTCCGTTGTTCACCGGCAAACGGTTTGCCCTCAACAAGAAAATTGTTGAGGGCACATGGTTATGAATCGATCCAGATCAGCTATTCATCTGAAATCGGTGTTGCTTCATTCAACGGAACAACAAATGTTCCATCGAGGATCTGCTGCCGGACCTCGGAAATTTTATCTTTTACTTCCTGGGGGACGGCGCTATCCAGGTCATGGAAAGGAGCAATTTCTCCGGCCCCTTCAGCCATGGTGAACCAGATTTTTTCCACCGGGGCATTGTAGGGTTGATTGGTCGTTTTGTGTTGATACCATTGATCGATAATATAGTTGATCGACGGATCCCAATTACCCAGGGCGCTCGTGAGGACTGCGGTCGGGGCCATAAAATTTGAATCCGCATAGCGTGCATAACAATATATGCCTGCATCTGCACAGACCTGGTAAACTTCGCCACCCTGCAAGATGTGGTCAGCACCTGCCGCGATCAAGGCGTTCGTGGCTTCGGTTGCTTTGGCGGGATCGTACCATGTTTCGATAAAGGTGATCTTTGCCTTGACATCCGGGTTAACCGATTTTGCTCCCTCGATAAAGGCATTGGCATCGTCATTGACATCGTCTGCGGGGAATAAACCCAGCACGCCAATAACATTCGTCTTGGTCATCATCCCCGCGATAATCCCCTCCAGGTAGGATGGCTCGTGGATGCGCATATAGATGTTGTACACATTACCACCCAGCAGCTCATTCCCTGATCCGGAAACGACCCATAAAATGTTGGGGAATTCCTCGGCCAGAGGCTTCACTTGGTCGGTGAAGGCAGCCTGGGCAAAGATTATATCGTATTTGCCGGACTCTGCATATTGGCGCATTACAGTCCCGGCCTCATCACCATATGCACCTTCCGTGTATACCAGGTCATTGATCTTCACGCCATGCGGACTCTCCGCCTGTACCCGCTTAAACGCATCATAAAAAGTGGAATCCCAGGTTGATTCAAGTCCGATGGATAAGATCGCAGCTACATTCAATTCAGCCGGTGCTACCACCTCAGCAGTTGGAGTAGCTGCCTCGGTCGGGGGAACTGCAACCGCTGTCGGTGTTGATTTTGCGCCACACGCGGTCAGCAACATCATAATGACGACGAATATGCTTCCTAATTTCCAATTTCGCTTGGTTAACATTAGCTTCTCCTCTCTATTAGTGTTTAGACTATTCAATTGAAAGAGTTTCCGGATTCATTTCTCTATTCTCATACAACTCCTTTCCTCGAACTGGTTCACATGCTAAACGATCCAATGGTAAACCCATCTTAATTAATTCACTGCGAACTTCATCGTACATCCCTTGCCATTCCGAGGTTGGCTGAATGGTTTCAATATCATATACTTCCTCAAACGGCTTGCCAATGGGTTGGTTATTCAGCTGCGATTCATAAATTGCTATCAATCGCTTTACCAGGTCATTGGCATGTTCACGGCTCATTCCTCGAATTGCATATGCTACTTCGCCACAGATCTTCGCATCCAAACCGCTTACATGCCTGGGAACATTTCCGCCTGCTGAATGGCTGGCTTCAATCATCGATTGACCCGAGACTGTGGTTGCAATCGTAAATGCAGCATTTTCATAGAGCATAGTTTTGGTCCCTGGACCACCTGCAGGGCCAGTTAATGCCCCTACAAGAAGGTTAGTGTTACGCGATAGACCCTGGAGCGCCACACTCATTGCCCAAAGTAATTCGGGGGTTGTATCACAGCCCAGGAAAGGATGGTTTGGGCGAGTGGCTATGGTATCGGCCATATCGATTTGGTTCAAAAGGACCAACGCAGCAACAATCGCTACTGCCACCCCTTCAGCACCTCCGACATATCCCCCGTAAATGGGGTTGTAGTAGCACTCCATTACCCCACCGATGCGTGTGATATGTGCCACCTTGGAAAGAAGATCGTAGTTGGTTTTGAACTCACTGATCGTGGCAACATGATGCCAATCGGTGGTGCGGAAGCCTCCCCAGGAGGCTGCAGAAAGCTGAGCCAGGGCAGTAGGTGAAGTTTCTACACACCCAATGCACAGGCCGGGTCGACCTGCGCGGTTGACCACTTCCATCGATAATTCAGCCTCACGCCACCCACCGAGCACCTCCCACGGTGACCCAGCCTTAATGGGATACCCGTAGACCGTTTCCAGAGTGGCGTTTTCGATGACGTCAATAACACTTTCCTTGGCGAAACTGAGCATGACCGGTACGAACAAGTTTTCTGGAAAAGGCACTCCATATGCTCCCCCTATAATGACTGGAGGGGATGAATCCTCTGGGACACGCGCTCGACAAATTACTGCATCATTCCCCGCTCCCATAATCGTTTCCCCAGGACAAAACCTAATGCCCTCTTCGAGCTCAGCGTGGGTCCAAGTGATACGCCGGCTGGTGCTTTGGCAGAACATGCCAATCTCAACCGCAAGGTCGAGGCCAGCCTGGAATACACGGTCTGCCAGGTCGTTGTCACTGGGGACCGGGATATTCCTATCCATCTTGATCTCATATTTTTGGATGGTGCGTTTTATTGCCGGAGCCACCAAACGGCGTTCAAAATCTGCCTCTTCAATAATCGGTCCAACCTCAGCCCGATGGAGTACCTCAAGTATACGAGAGCGATGTCGTGGCACTATATTCTCCTCTTGAATCCTCGATATATTTCCTTAGTATTTCAGCCGGTCGAGTGGCAAGCCCATCTTGATCAGATCATTACGAACCTCATCATACATTCCCTGCCATTCGGCAGATGGTTCGATCTTTTCAATATCATAGACCTCGTTAAATGGTTTACCAATCGGCTTTTTGTCCAGTTCATTGATATAAAGCGGAACAATCTGTTTAACCAATTCGTTAGCCTGCCCACGACTCATTCCCCTTACGGCATGGGTAACCTCCCCGCAGATCTTGGAATCGAGCCCACTGGCGTGTCTTGGTGTAGCGCCCCCCGATGCTGAGTGGCAGGACGTCATGATGGATTGCCCGGAAACCGTGGTGGCAATCACAAAGGAGGCATTTTCGTATAGCATTGTCTTTGTCCCTGGACCACCTGCCGGACCCACCAATGTATCCAGAATTAGATTGGTATTTCTCGAAAGAGCCTGAATACCGAGGCTTATCGCCCAGATCAGCTCAGGGGTCGTGTCGCAGTTATAAAAAGGATGATTCGGCCGGGTGTTCAATGTGTCGCCCATATGGGTCTGGTTCAATAAGATCAACCCACCCGCAATTGCCACGGCCACCCCCTCTGCACCACCAACGAAACCACCGTAGATCGGGTTATAGTATGCCTCCAGCACACCACCAATCCGGGTGACATGGGTAACGATCGAAAGCATATCATAGTTGGTCTTCAACTCACTCAGGATGGGCGCGTGATGCCAATCAGTCGGGCGATATCCTCCCCAAGACGCACCCGCCAATCCACCCAAGGCAGTTGGGGATAATTCCACGCATCCAAGGCTAATCCCAGGGCGCCCAGCAATGTTGGCCGCCTGGATTGCAAGTTCTGCTTCTCGACGAGCTGATAGGACCTCCCATGGAGAACCAGCTTTTATTGGGTAACCATAAACAGTTTCCAGTGATGGGTTATCAATTAGCTCAATCACCGGTTCCTTAAGATAACTCAAGCTCATAGGAATATACATGTATTCTGGCACGGGTGTCCCGTATGCACCCCCTGCCACGATTACCCGTCGATCATCATCAGGTCTACGCGTTCTGGCGACAACAGCATCATTACCTGCACCTAAAGTAACCTCTTGCGGGCAGAAACGCAATCCCTCCTCCAGCTCACTCCGAGTCCAGACAATTCTTCGACTGGTGCTTTGGCAGAACATGCCAACTTCCACCGCAAGATCAAGCCCAGCTTGAAAAACACGATCAGTTAAATCGTCATCGGATGGTACGAAAACTGACTTGTTGTATTTAATATCGTACTTCTTCAACAAGTTTTTTAAAGTCGGTGCAACCAGCTTCCGTTCAAAATCTGCCTCTTCCATGATTGGGCCTGTTTCGGCCCGGTGAAGTACCTCAACCAAGCGAGATCGGTGTTTCATGATATTCTCCTACTCTTTTACGACACGACAGGTCGATCGAGAAGCAATAAGCATTTTTGCACAGCTTCAATCGCATCGTTCCCAAACGCATCGGCACCGATTGCATCAGAATATTCTTTCGTAATTGGAGCCCCGCCCACAATGATTGAAAACTTGTTCTTTAGACCAAATCCTTCTCGCAATTCGACAACTTCCTTCATGTAAGGCATGGAAGTTGTCATCAAGGATGAGAGGCCAACAATATCGACTTCTTGTTCCCTGGCTTTGTCGATAATATCCCTTGGAGGGACATTGACGCCCATATCGATAACTTCAAAGCCATTGACCTGAAGCATGAGAGAAACCATATTTTTTCCAATGTCGTGTAAGTCACCTTTTACGGAAGCGATGATTACTTTTCCACGATTCAGGCCGTTTGAGGCAGTATTTTCAACCAACAGGGGTGCCAGGACCTGATCACTGATTGCTTTAGCCTTCTCAGCAGCATCCATTAATTCGGGCAGGAAAATATCCAGGCGCGAAAACTTATTTCCGATCTCTGCCATCCCAGGGGTAAAGACCTCATCGAAGAAGTCGAGAGGTGTCGTACCTTTTTTTAGCACTTCCCTCGTCCAGGCAATCATTACCTCAGTATTACTTTCCTCAAGCAACATTGTCACAAATTCGTTTTGCATGTCATATAGGGTGGTCAAAGCAGTCTCCTTGTCTGTCCAGCGAGAGATTTGATTCGGTAAACTTTTTTAGCATTTTTTATAAAATGTTTCTGCGCCTGATGAGCTCAAATTTCATATGATTGCCCGGATAGAAATGAACAGATAGCATGATAGGTTTTTCCTGGTTGTTGTATCCTACCTCGTCGATCACCAAAGCTGGTATGTTATGGGAAAAATCCTTCAATTTAATAGAACAATTACTCATCTCATCCAATCGCAATGTTGAAATATAGAAGGATAAAGGTTCTCCACATTCATTTGCCAGAAAATCAAAAATCGGCTCTGTGATGGATGGTTGTCTTAACACCTGCTGAAACAAGGTGCCCTTTAACACCCATTTCGGAATGATGTTGCTGCAAAAGATCACTGGCTCACCATCGGCAGTAAATACCTTCTGGAGTTCTACAATTTCTTCATCCGGGTTTATTTTCAACTTTTCAGCTAATTGGCTTGTGAGAGGGACGATTTGTGCGTAGATAAATTGTATGCCGGGCTCATAACCCTGGTTGCGAATTAAATCCTGAAACAGGATCGGGTTTACGATTGGATTGGCGATTTGCGATATGGAGCTGACAAAAGAACCAACACCTTGCATTCTATAAATATTTCCCCTTGATACAAGAATATCCATCGCACGACGAATGGTGATGCGACTGACATTAAATTCTTCGCATAATGAATTTTCTGAAGGCAGCTTGGAATTGGGGGGGTAGGTCCTGTCTTTGATTCGTTCTGACAGGATATCGAGTATCTGCTCTACTACAGCCTGGCGCCGGATGACCAATTGCTTTTCCATAGAATATTAATTGGATTTATACTAAGAGAAAAGTGGTTCAAACATGTATCTTGGCGGCCATGTTCTTGCATATTATATCATAACTCCTCATTTAGTAAACACTTGTAAACTAAAATAAACCATCGTATGAGATGAGCATTTATAAATCGTAAACACAATCCAGAGAACCTCATCCTCTATATAATAGTTTCACTTAAAAATATTCGCCTATGGTATCAATCGGGGTGAGAACGAGATAGTAATCATTGACCTCTTTAATATCTATGAGGCGAATGCCCATTCAGGAAGTAATCAAGCTGGCCTGGAAAAGTATATCCTGATCAATGACTTTCCACTCTCATTGATGTTTATGACCTTACTCAGTTCTATGAATATAGAAGACTAAATTCTATAAAAGTACGGGACATTTGTCCCTATTACCACGGTACTTATGCCCATCGACTTTCGTCAAAAGATGAAATACAATATTTTTTAACGAGAAGAGATAGAATAATAAATAACCAGGTCATTCGCCGCCACTCATGTGAAAATGCATGAAATTTAGTGGACCTGGAGGGATTCGAACCCTCGACCTCTTCAGTGCGATAGATGAGCAAGTAGGGGAAAA
>Ga0154777_1130_pt1 | contig 10026 bp, 6 predicted proteins | sample Rifle2008BG16ft_FD_105785 | JGI IMG/M metagenome (GOLD analysis project Ga0154777, IMG submission 105785) | Chloroflexi bacterium RBG_16_47_49 | reverse complement strand
TCCCCAGGTTTGCTTTGATGAAGGTCTGAAACAACTGATTGAAGAGACCCGCATGGGTTACCCAGGTAAACCAGGACGCAAAGAACGCTACGATTATGAGTACAAACGCAATGGCGTTCGGAATTTGAACATGTTTTATGAACCCTTGGCCGGAAAGCGTTATGTGCGAATTACTGAACAGCATACCATGCTCGATTTTGCGGAATGTATGAAATGGTTGGTGGACGAGCTTTATCCCCAGGCCGTCCGAATCCGGGTCGTGATGGATAACCTCGGTCCGCATAAACCAGCTTCCTTGTATGAAGCCTTCGCCCCCCAAGAAGCTCGCCGGATTCTTAGAAAGTTGGAATTTCATTACACACCCAAACATGGCAGTTGGCTGGACATGGCGGAAATTGAGTTGAGTGTATTCAGCAGAAGGTTAAAGCAGCACATACCCACAGAAACCATTCTCGAAAACGAGGTTCGAGCAATTACAGACGAACGAAACAATGTCCATGCGATCATTAATTGGCAATTCCGTACCGAGGACGCTCGCATTAAGTTGAAACAGCTTTATCCATCCATTTCAGCATGACTGACTACTAGCATATCTGTTCCCAATTGTTCCCGAATTGTACACGCAGTGTACCCGATATGCATCGATATGAAGCAAGGAAAGGTGATCCCAAGCCCTGTCCTGAGGGGGAGATAAAAATCATTCGCTTATATTCAACAATCATAAGCATTTAGTGGCTCAAACGCTTCTCCCATCCAGTGTCCTGCCATTTTTGCCAAGTCCATTGGACACGGACAAAGTAAGTACATTTGATGTAGTTATTAAGGTCCGGTCAACACTTTGGCGTCCAGTGGATTTTCTCCACAGTAGATGTGGGAAAATCGTTACTGTAAATGGAATACTTATTGCAGCATTCGTAAATAAAGCTATTAAATTGAAGTATTAAAAAACAATTCGGCTTTCCAATTTCGTTATCCGTATCCAAAAAATCCGTTTCACCAACTAAAAAGTATCTCCACAAAATCACACTAAATAGTGAGTTAAGGAAGATTACCTGCATAATAGTAATCCGACCTTAGTTCTATGGATGGGGAACTTTGATTAGATTTTCCAATAATAATTAAACTTAATTTTTCTTAAACATCAGATTACCTTAATCCTATTGACTCCAGCCTTGGATTTTGTTATTATATTCGTGAACGTTCACGGTAACGTTCACAATCCATCTTCTGGAATTAATGAATGCCTCGTCAATTTTCCAAACGTCCTACCATCATTGATGTCGCTCGTGCAGCAGGTGTATCTTATCAAACTGTTTCGCGAGTGATCAATTCGAAGCCCGATGTTTCAAAAGAAACCCGAAAAAGAGTTGAAGATGTAATTCAAGAACTTGGTTATAAACCCAGTGTCATTGCACGGAGTTTGATTCAACGACGCAGTTACACCATCGGTGTGGTTACGGCCGGGTTAAAGTACGCTGGTCCGTCACGTACTTTAAATGGGATCACCCAACAAGCAGAAGAAAAGGGTTACACACTTCTCCTAAAGGAACTACCTTCATTTGATACAGATAATGTCCAATATCTTGTTGACTCTCTGTTATCCAGGCACGTTGATGGAATTATTTGGGCAGCACCTGAAATCGGTGAAAACCGTAAATGGATCGAAGAAAACTCGATCAACCTTCCCGTTCCGATAATTTTCCTTTCCATGCATCCAATCGAAGGGATTTCAATGATCGATGTTGATAATTATCTGGGTGGACAAATAGCGACCCAGCACTTAATCGATTGTGGTTACAAAAAAATTGGGTTGATTAGTGGACCCCTGGATTGGTGGGTGGCAAGGCAGAGAAAATCGGGTTGGGAGAATATCTTATTAACGAACCGGAGGGAGATAGCTCCCAGAACATGGGTCGAAGGAAACTGGTCTTCTTCGAGTGGAGAAAAGGCGTTCCAGCAATTATTGGATCAATATCCAGAAGTCGAGGCGGTGTTTTCTGCAAACGACCAAATGGCTTTAGGTGCGATGTCGTATGCCTTTCTACATAATATTCGCATTCCTCAAGACATTGCCATTGTCGGTTTTGATGATATCGCCGATGCAGAGTTTTTCTGTCCGCCACTCACAACAGTTCATCAAGATCTTTTGAATTTAGGATGCACAGCCGTCGATGAGATTGTATGCGCAATTGAAGAGATGCGGGAAGGGAAATTATGTAAATCGGATAATCATTTACTCTCTCCGCAATTGGTCATTCGCCAAAGTTCGATCCTTAAAGTGTGATGGATTATTTCAGGTTGCATTAGAAATTGCGTCATGAATTTTAAAAACAGTCGCTGAGGGAGAATACGGCAAGGAGGTGGATATCGAAAATGATATAAGTTTAAAAAAAAAACGAAGTGTCGATTCTCAAATTTAGGAATAAGTAAAGACCCTTCAAAAGAAGCAAGTTTTATTTTGAATATCAAAATAAAACCTGCGCTTATTATGAATTAAAAATAGACAAATAAACCATAAAGAGGAGAACATGAAAACGATCACTTTTAAAATCCTGGTGGGGTTGATCATTTTGACCTTTGTACTATCCGCTTGTGCGGCACCAGCTGCAGAGGTAACCACTACAGCTCCAACGGAACCGCCCGTGGTTGAAACAGCTGAACCGGTTGTAGAACCCACCACAGCTCCAGTGGAACCGCCCACAATTGAACCGACAGCAGCACCGGTCGAAGCACCGAAACCAACAGGAAAAATCACCCTTTGGGGCTGGTCTTATGACGCAATGCAGAGTACAAGCCTGGTTGATGATTTCCAGAAAGAATATCCTGATGTTGAACTAGAATTTGTTAAGTATAGCTCTAGTGATACCTATCAAAATCTACAGCTGGCAGTTTCAGCTGGAACTGGAGCCCCTGATGTAGTTCAAATTGAGAATAGCCGTCTAGCCCAATTTGTAGATCTCGATGGCTTGCTGGATATCACTGAATGGGTACAGCCCTATGTTCCTCTGATGAACGCATATAAATGGGTGGATGCCGTAAAAGACGGAAAATATTATGCGATGCCATGGGATAGCGGTCCGGTTGTTTTGTATTATCGGAGAGATGTCTTCAAAGCCGCAGAACTTTCTGATAATCCGGATGACGTTTCAGCAATGGTCGCAACATGGGATAAGTATCTGGAAACCTGCACTACAATCAAGGAGAAAACGGGTAAGAATTGCTTTGCATTCAGTCGTGCAAACAACGATGCCCGGTTATATGAGATCACGTTGTGGCAGCAGGGGCTTGGATATTATGATAAGGATGGAAAAATCACTGTTGATAGTCCAGAGAATGTCGCAACTCTCGAGAAATTAGGCAAATTCTGGGATCCGATGGTTGTCTCAGAAGAACAACCCTGGACAGATCCATGGTATGCCGAGCTGAATAGCCCAGATAATTCCGTTGCTTCTATCGTTGAAGCCAGCTGGATGGGTATCTTCTTGAAAACCTGGATCGCAGGCGGCACGGCAGGGATGTGGGGTGTCGCAGAAATGCCTGCTTTTGCCGAGGGTCAGGTGCGAGCTTCCAACGACGGTGGTTCTACCCTTGCTATATCGTCGCAAAGCCAGAATCCAGAAGCAGCCTGGGCATTCATTGAGTATATGTTAGGGCGGGAAAACAGCCAGTTAAGAATGTTCGCATACACTGACTTCCTGCCATCTCTCGAATCAACCTACGACGATGCCCTCTTCTATGAACCTGACACTTTCTTTGGCAGTGAGAACACACGCCAGATTTATCTAAAAGTTGCCAAGGAAATTCCAACAGCTTATATTTACGGTCCCAATTATCAATTAATGAATGGATATGTTGCAACCGCAATCCAGGAATTTGCCACAGGTCAAAGTTCTGCTGCTGATGCCTTGAAAGCAGCCGCAGATCGAATTCGCGCCGAAACCGGGATGCCATAGGAATAAAAGTATGAATTGGATGGGGGGGAGTTTTTCCCCCCATCCAATTCTGTGCCGGTCTTAATATCGTTGGTTAGGTTAGGAAAATGAGATGAAGAAGAATAGCCTAGATAATAGAGAAGAGTATTATGACCAAAGGGCGAAAAAAGGATTGGGTCATGAAATCGCTAAAGCACGCTGGCCATATTTTTTTATCTCTCCCTTCTATATTCTCTTTTTGATTTTTGGGGCTTTTCCACTGGTATTTTCATTTATTCTAAGTTTTACTACCTGGAAGGGTACTGGTCCATTAATCTTCAATAATTTTGGAAATTACAAGTTAATTCTCACTGATAAAGTATTCTGGCAGTCCATGCTTAATGGAGCCATCCTCTTTTTTATGTATGTTCCGTTTCAGACATTACTCGCGTCTGTTCTGGCAGTAATGCTGAATTCAAAACGTGTAAAAGGATTCCGATTTTTTAGGACCATAATTTTTATGCCCTATATTTCTAACATGGTAGCGGCGGGATTTGTGTTTCAGTTACTTTTTGGAAGCCGGAACGGATTATTTAATTCAATCTTAGGCATATTTTCAATCTCTCCCATTCCCTGGTTGGATTCAATGTGGGGGGCTCGAGTCGCATTGTGTGCATTGATCATTTGGGCCTGGCTTGGATATAACATGGTAATCATCCTCGCTGGTTTACAAACAATATCATCCGAATTAACCGAAGCCGCAATGATCGATGGTGCAAATTCAGTTCAGGCATTCTTCTTGATAACGATACCTCTTTTAAGACCGGTTATCTTATTTTGCGTCATTACATCGACAATTGGTAGTTTCAATTTGTTTGGGGAATTGATGTCATTATTTCACGCGACAGGTGGAACCGGTCCTTTAAATGCAGTCATCACTCCGTTATTGGCGGTTTTTGGACAGGCTTTCCATAACTTCAAACTGGGTTATGCTTCGTCTCAGGCTTACGTCTATTTTCTATTAATTTTTGTCGTTGCATTACTCCAATTGAGATTTTTTAATAAAGAAGTCGATTAGGATATCGAATGAATAGAAAAATATCACGCTTTTTAGTCGACATTTTATTGTATGGTTTCCTGATTGTTATATCGTTATATATGATTTTGCCATTTGTTTGGATGATAAGCTCCTCCTTAAAACCGGAGAGTGAAATTTTCTCAATTCCTCCGGTCCTGATTTCCAAAAACATGACCTTGTCTGCCTATACAACGGTTATCGTCGATGGAAATATCCTTCGCATTTTATTAAATACTTTCATCGTTGCCGCGAGCGCGACAATTGCGAGATTATTCTTCTGTTCATTGGGTGGATTCGGATTTGCCAAATATAAATTCATCGGGAAAGGTCCCCTCTTTGGGATATTAGTAGCCACCCTGGTAGTTCCCTTCAGCGTTACTTTAATTCCTTTATTCGTGATCATGGCAAGATTAAAATGGACGAACACCTTCCTCCCTCTAATTATCCCCGGGGCTGCGAGTGCATTCGGTATATTTTTTATGCGCCAGTACATTTCCACAATCAACAGTGAATTGTTGGATTCCGCCCGGATTGATGGCGCGGGTGAGTTCACAATTTTTTGGCGAATAATCGTGCCAATTGTTACACCAGGGATGACCAGTCTCGGTTTGATCTTTTTCATGGGGTCATGGAACGACTTCCTGTGGCCGCTTGTGATCTTGAAGAAACCCGATCTATTCACACTTCCAATCGCAATTAATCAGATGATTCAATCGATGATTGGCCGACCTGTGTACAGCCAGCAAATGGCTGCGGCAGTAATAAGTATCATCCCTTTGCTGATTATTTTTCTCGTTTTCCAACGCCGTTTTGTAGAAGGAATTACAGCCGGTGCAGTGAAAGGATAATTTTTTATCGTCGAGACTTACTCTATAAAGAGCATTCTTCCATAATTTTTACAATCAAGGAGGACCTTTGAAGACAAGAAGATTAGGCCGGACAAATCACTCCAGTACCATCGCAATATTCGGTGCTGCCGCTTTTTATGAAGTATCCCAAGAAAAAGCTGATGAAACAATGGAGCTGGTAATCGCCTCCGGGATAAACCATATCGACGTCGCCCCAAGTTATGGTCAGGCTGAGGAACGACTGGGCTCGTGGATCAAATCCGAAAGGAGTCGATTCTTTTTGGGCTGTAAAACCATGGAACGGACGAAAGAGGGTGCAAAGAATGACCTGCATCGCTCCTTAGATATGCTTCGGACGAATTCATTTGATCTGTACCAATTTCATGCAGTGAATACAATGGCTGAGCTTGACCAGATTACTGGCAAAGGCGGAGCGCTCGAATGTGTCCTGGAAGCCAGAGATGAAGGTCTGTTCAATTATATAGGTATTACCGGACATGGCTTGGAAGTGCCGCGGATATTTTTAGAAGCTTTAAAAAGGTTTAATTTTGATACTGTGTTATTTCCACTTAATTTCATTTTATATGCCAATCGAATCTATCGACAGGAAGCACAAACCTTGCTGGCTGAATGTGCGAGTCGGGACGTTGGAGTCATGATTATTAAAAGTATCGCAAAAGGTCCTTGGGGGAATAAACAAAAAAAGAATACAACATGGTATGAGCCCTTTGTTGATAAGGAATGGATCCGGAAAAGTGTACACTTTGCACTATCTCAACCGATTACCGGTATTTGCACAGCTGCAGATGTTTCCCTGGTACCCGCAGTCCTGGAAGCGTGTGAATCATTTGAACCCATCGACATTGGAAAGCAAGGGGAGTTGATCTCTCAGGCGAGCAAGTTCGAAGCATTGTTTACCTGACCTTGGAGGGAATAAGTGTTTTATTTCGGAGCTGACTACTATCCAGAACATTGGCCGGAAGAACGCTGGGATGAAGACGCCCGTCTGATGACTCAAGCTGGTTTTAACCTGGTTCGACTGGCAGAATTTGCCTGGTCAAAAATGGAACCGAATGACGGGGAATTTGAATTTGATTGGTTGGATCGAGCCATTTCAGTCCTTTCATCGCATGGAATTCAGGTAATTCTTGGAACACCAACAGCCTCACCGCCACCCTGGTTGATGGCAAAACAAAGGGATCTTTTCCTCGTTGAACAAAATGGTGTTCGCCTGACCTATGGATTACGCAGGGAATATTGCCCGAATAATCCGCTCTACTACCGACACACCGAGCACATCGTTACTAAAATGGCGGATCATTATAAAGATAATCCTGCTATTATTGGGTGGCAAATTGACAACGAGTTCGGGGATCGCTGTTATTGTGACATCTGCAAAACCGAGTTTCATAAGTGGCTGCAAATGCGTTACAAGACTTTAGATACTCTGAACGAGAAATGGGGAACCGTTTTTTGGAGTCATATATACACCGACTGGTCCCAGATCCCTGTACCACTCAGCACGATTCGTTCGCAAAATCCTGGTTTGGGTCTTGATTACCGGCGGTTTATGTCTGATACATATAGAAACTACCAGAAATTTCAGATTGATATCATCCGCCACTATTGCCCTGATCACCTGATCACGCATAACCTGATGGGTTTTAGTTATAACCAGCTCAACTATTTCGATACCACTACCGATATCGACGTTGTTTCGTGGGATAACTACCCGCGCACACAATGGAGCATGCGGTCAGAAGTTGATCCTGTCAAAACAGCGCTTAATGCCGATGCCATGCGCGGATTAAAGAAAAAGAACTTTTGGGTCATGGAACAACAATCTGGTGGGGGCGGTTGGGAATATGTTGCTGTGCCTCCAAAACCAGGAGAGATTCGTCTTTGGACTTATCAATCCATCGCTCATGGGGCTGACGCGGTCATATATTTCCGCTGGCGAACTTCCCGTGTTGGCACGGAACAATACTGGCAGGGGATCCTTGAGCACCATGGTATCCCTGGACGGCGATATGAAGAAGTGTCGCACATAGGAAAAGAATTACAACGTATTGGCAATAAAATCACAGGTTCGCAGGTCAAACCACGGATCGCCATCATGCAATCCTACGATACACGATTCGCCTTCCAGGTGCAACCTAACAATCCCCGCTTTGGATATGAAAAACATATCCAGGATGTTTATGAAGGGTTCTATAGTAACAATATTCCTGTGGATATTGTTTCCGAAAAAGATCTTTGAGCGGATACCGAGTAGTTATTGTCCCGGCGATGTATATTCTGACGGAGGAAACTGCTTCAAATTTAGAGAAATTTGCTGCCGAGGGAGGAATCGTAGTCTTCACACCGCGCACTGGCGTTAAGGATGAATCCAACACTGTTGTCAACATGAAACTCCCCGGTCTGGTGGCGAGAATGGCTGGTATCGAAATCGAAGAATATATATCCATGCCAATCGACAGTGACAACCACGTTCGCTTTGGGCACCCTGATCTGGAAGATGAATTCCCTACGTCTATTTGGGCTGATGTAATCGAGCCTAAAGAAGCCCGGGTAGTTGCCTGGCATTCCCAGGATTTCTATGCCGAAAAACCCGCAGCAACGATCAATAATTTTGGGAATGGTAAAGTTATCTACCTGGGAATTATGGGAGATAAAGCCTATTACAACGCGATCGCCCGATGGATATCTGGCCAGGCTAGGATCAAACCTCTGATAGAGCTGCCGCAAGGTGTTGAAGCCTCCGAGCGTTGGCATGGTGAAAAAAGGTTGCTTTTTATTCTCAATCATCATTCTACTGCTAAGGAAATAACATTAAATTCTTCTTTCATTGATCTTTTGAGCGGCAAATTTCTATCCGGACGAATTTCGATTGGTGCATTTGATGTTTTGATTCTTACCGATGTTGAAAAACCAAAAACCTGATTAGGATACCAATCAAACGAGAACAATTTGTCAAGCATATTCAGAGTGGGTGTTCGTTTAAGCAAATTTTTTTACCCCGCTTTTTCGGTTTGTTTTGCATGCCTGTTTTTCCTGGCCGCATGCCAGCCAGGAAATATAAATAAAGAGAACAAAGAAGAACCAATGCCTAATACACCAACTGTTCCATCACCGGTTTATAATCCTGCCAGCTCAATCTCCCTGGATGGTAACTGGCGATTTTCTATTGACAGACAGGATAAAGGGGAAACTGAAAGTTGGTTCGCTCCCAATTATGACGATTCCGCATGGCAGATTATCAGTGTACCGCATACATGGAACGTGATGCCGGATTACTCCTTATATAATGGACTAGCCTGGTATCGTTACGAGATTACCTTACCCACAGAGCTACAAAATATGTTACTACGGCTACGCTTCCAGGCAGTTTTTTATCTCACCAGGATTTGGGTAAATGGTGATTATGTGGGAGAGCACGAAGGTGGATATACTCCTTTTGAGTTCAAAGTCAGTTCATTTCTCAAACCCGGTTTAAGAAATGTCATTGCCGTACAGGTAGACAACAAGATATCACCTGCACGCATTCCGGCTCAACTGTCTGGGAGCTGGTCATATGATTGGTGGAATGATGGTGGTATCGTGCGACCCGTTATCATCGAAGCAACGAATCCCATCTATATTAGCGGCCAACGAATTGTAGCCAGGTCTGAATTAACCGGGGTCGACGAAGCCAAAGTAGCTGATATATCTTCTACAGTTACCATCGAAAATACTACCCAAGACCAGTTCGATGGTCAGGTGTTTTTTACTGTTTCCAAAGAGAACACTGGTCAGATCGTGTTCAGCTCACAAGAAGGAGAACCGGTCCAAATTGCTCCCGGTCAACCTGCTGAGATACAATTTTCATCCCAAATATTAAATCCTGAGTTATGGCATTTCGATCATCCTAATTTATATCTATTGGCTATTTCTTTAAAGAAAAACGGACAAGATATTCATCATCTCGAATCGATTTTTGGAATCCGCCAAATCGAGCTGAAAAACAATCAATTTTGGTTGAACGGGGAACCCGTCCGGCTGGTAGGAGTCACCCGGCATGCCGATTCACCACAGTTTGGATTAGCGGAAACGGTCCAAATCATGGCGGCGGATTACAATGACATAAAAACTCTAAATGAAGTATTTAGCCGTCCGGTTCATTATCCGCAAGCGGAATACATTTTGGATT
>Ga0154777_1040_pt1 | contig 10568 bp, 10 predicted proteins | sample Rifle2008BG16ft_FD_105785 | JGI IMG/M metagenome (GOLD analysis project Ga0154777, IMG submission 105785) | Chloroflexi bacterium RBG_16_47_49 | reverse complement strand
TGAATTCCTGCAGGTTATCCAGCAAATGATATTTCCGAACTCACTGCGGGTGAACCCACGCCTTACTTTTTCAAACCCATTGACCACGGATGACCTGACACAGATGGGCCAGGGAATGTTGGATGGGATGATCGAGCAGGCACGCTGCCTGATGGAAGACCACATGTCCCATGGCGAAAATCTACTGCCTGCCCACACGTAGGTGGGAAGGTAATTAGCTATTTAGGCATACTGGTAGGCAGGGATTTGTTAATTAATAGATAATTTACCCACTCAGATGGGTTTTGTGATTAAATGACCACAAAATTATTATTGGAAATCCTAACCAGGTGGTTTTTGTGGTTATTGGCGGGAAATTTAGCACATTACAACGCTCAAATGTGGTTAAATTTAGTAACCTTTGTCCAAATATGATAAAATGCGGGTTGCTTTTGTTGTTATTATCCTTCTGCCATGGTAAAAACAATGTAATGGCATTACAACGCCCTGGCAGGTGATTTATTGGTAATCTAATGGTTGATTATGATCTATGTGTAGCTTGGAATTGGGAATATGACGCGGATTTCATAGCCCTGCTGGAAGCAGGATGCAAGTCAAAGGGGCTATCCATGTTACAGATCACTCCTGGGAATCTTGCTGAGATATTGCATGCTCTCGCTGCGCAGGAAATTCGCTGCCTGGCTTTTTTCGACCGGGCTTCAGACGTTGACCCGCAGTTCATGCCACTCGTCCAATGGGTGCACGAGAACCGCATCTATGGCATAAACTCGTACGAACGTGCTTCCCTCACCTGGGATAAAGCTGAGATGCATTCGGTTTTGGTCACTGCTGGTCTGGAAGTTCCGCATACGATCATTCTCCCGGCGTATTTTGAACAACCTGAACTACCCTGCATTGAATTATTCGCCCTCGGAGAACAATTCACCATCAAGCCCGCTCATGGCAGCGGAGGTGTGGGTGTGACGATGAACGCCACCTCTTGGGATCAGGTGCTCGCCGTGCGCCAGGAGCATGCCACCGATAAATATCTCCTGCAAGCCCATGTCACTCCCAAAGAGCTGGAGACGCGTCCGGCATGGTTCCGGGTAATCTACTGCACCGGACAAATTTTCCCATGCTGGTGGAACCCGCAAAACCATGTTTACGCTCCCGTCACATCGGAGGAGAAAAGCGGTCATGGTTTGGAGAGATTGGACGAAACTGTGATTGCCATCTCCCGATTGTGCGGTTTGGACTTATTTTCAACCGAGATTGCATTCACCCAGGATGATCAATTCATGGTAATTGATTATGTGAACGACCAGATCGACTTACGCTTGCAATCCATTGCATTTGAGGGGGTACCGGATGTCATTGTGCGAGAAATTGCCGAGCGGCTCGCCAGCCAGTTAGTGAATCATGGCTAGCTGTTGTACGGAACGATTGGATGGGCGTGCTTAGTCCGGTCCGAGTTTAGGCGGAAAGTCACTTCACCCATTAGAATATAAAAGGCGGTGGTTTTACCACCGCCTTGTGAAACGGTAGATATGATTATGGGAGCGGGCAATTACCCGGTGGTACTGGAGAGTTCCAGCCTGCTACCTGGATATGGAAAGCGGTGAAGGCTGCATCACCACCTGCAACCGCTGCGTACCACATTGCTTCGAGGTCAGCTAACGAAGTTGCCGGGAAGCTAGCCGGGAAAGCCGCCTCATTCAGGTAGGCTGCCACCATATCACGCGCTGCCTTGATTGCAGGGTCATCACCACCCCCACTACCGACCAGGTCCATCATGGTCAGACTATCAAGCCTGGAATCAGTATCGAGGTAGAAGAATGTGTTGAACAGCGTAGTGTGGATGTACGGGTTTGTGCCTCCATAAACCCATTGTGGGTCATTGGGCTCGTTCCACAGCTGTGATCCTGCTCCACCCTGCCAGAACCCTGGCGTGCAGCCCTGGCACGGCACTTCGATAACTACACTGACACTGTCATCGCCAGTCGCCTGGGTGTCGATGGTCACAAAATCAGCTGTATTCTCAACCGTGAATGACCCGCAGAAGATAATATCTGCGGTAACGGTGCGTTGATAGTTGAAGCTCGCCGGCAGAGTGTCTGTCGCATAAACAGTGCCGAGAAAGCCTGCATAGCTGTCGTCTACATCGATCGCTTCATCAACGTAGCTGATACTCGCCTGACTGAAGTCAATCGGCCATGTTCCCTGGTAATCCAGAGTTCCATCCGCGCTGGCAGAGCCATCCGAGGCAAAGTTGTATAGCTGTTGTGTGGCAATGGCGGTATTGGTAGGACCGAAAGGATTCGCATCTGGACCATCCTGTAGTCCAGTGTCATAGGTGCAAGTCAGTGAGCTGTTCGCTGGTACGACAAACACTGGACAACTCACTAGACCTGTGATGCCACCGGCATTGTCGAGCACCTGGGTCAGGTTGGCATTCCGCGTGGGGTGTGAGTTGGCGATCACGATATTGCCGGTCACCTGCCAGTCATTGTCTATCACGCTCCATACATCAACCGAGACGGTGTAGTTTAGCACAACGCTGCCACCGGGAGGTATCGTGATCGGTCCGGGGTTATCCACCACCTTATCGATCATCCATGTATAGTAGCGCGTATAAAATTCGTCTGCGGTCTTGGTCACATCGAGGTCGTAGCAGTTGACTGCCACTGAGGCGTCGTCACTGCCAGTTAGTGGTGTATCGTTGGTCACAAAGGAAGCCGTGTTGTCACGCGATCCCTCATCCTCGTCGCAGGTGAATGAGCGCGAATAGGTAAATGTATGATCATCGGTGTATGCGCCAATCACCGGGGAATCCGCATAGGTGTCACTCACCGTGGCCACTTCGTCCACCAGCTCGACCAATGCTTCGCTGAAGTTGATTGGCCATGTACCCTGGTAATCCTGTGTGCCTCCCAGAGAAGGATTGCCATCTGCGTCGAAGTTATACAGCTGCTGGGTGGCAGTGGCGGTGTTGGTATTATCGAATGGGTTGTCGTCTACGCTGTCCTGTACTCCGGTAGCATAGGTGCAGACTAGCGAGCTTAATGCCGGGACGGTCATAGATGGACAATCTACATCTCCCGAGATACCGCCGGCGTTGTCTAGCACTTGTGTCAGGTCAGCGTCACGGCTTGGGTGCGGGTTGGCAATGGTAATCGTCCCCATTACCTGCCAGTCATTCTCATGAAAACCGGTTTGATCCAGTATCACCGTATAATCGGAGGTACCTGATTCGCCCGTGAACAAACCCCAGGAGCCGGGGGTTACTGATTTGGTGATCTCCCACTCGAAATAGCGTGAATAATACTCATCAGCAGTCTTGGTCACACTGGGTGTATAGCAGTTGACAACTACCGTGGCGATATCAGATTGTCCTGTTTCAGTGATCGTTGCGGTGTTGACATGCGTTCCCTGATCACCATTACAAGTAAAGGTACGCTGATAGGTCCACGATGCTTCCGCAGCAGAAGCTGTCCAAGCCTCACCATTCGTATCCGTAATGTTAATGTCCGGATATCCGGTCAGCGTCTCTATGTAATCCTCCGCAAGGATATCAGTCGAACCCTGGAAGGCCAGGAAAACACCACCGGGCATGCTGTAGCTTGCCCGCGCTACATTGGTGCCATCCACCGGACCACCTCCCAATGCCAGCTCATACGAGCAGGTGACTATGGCGTCCTCTGCAATTAGGTAAGTGCCGTCGATATTCTGTGGTACAGAACATCCTGTGATGGTAGCCGCAATGTCATTAAACTTATCCGTGATGGAGGCGTTGACATCATCTTTCGAATCGCCGATGATGGTGATGGTACCATATACCATGGTATTTTCAGGATCTCCGAAGATCGGGTCAACCGAAACCTCATAATCGTGTATAACCGATTCGCCGGTGAATAGGGCGTAAGTGGCATCATAAACTTTTACAATCGTCCAGCTGACCGGGGTATCAAAGCTTCCGTTGATATCTTTCGACACCAGCAGGATCGGGTACTTCTTGACCTTCCACTCCTCAAAACCGCCGTCAAAGTCGTACGGAGCATCCTTTCCACCCCATACAGAGTAGAGGACCAGGTAGGTCGTGCAGGCAGGATTCCCATAGTTGCAGTTACCCGTATCAAATCCGTCTTGAGGCACCAGATATCTAAGGTCTCCACGGCCACTGCCCTGGTTAACGTCGTTGATCAGCACGAAGTAACCATTGTTGGCGGCAGTGTAATCGTAGATGCGATCAGCATTCCCGTTGAACGGGTAACCTGACAGATTAGGGTCATCTGTGAGGTAAAGCTCGAAATCATCGAGCGATATCAGCGGAGTGTTGTCGCTGTCATTGATGTCGGCATAAAACTCCCAATAGAGACTATCATCAATGATAACCGTCGGGATCTGGCTCAATAGGATTGAATGGGTAAAGTTGCCAGCTTTGGTATCCCACTCTCGCGTGCCGTCGGTGTTGTAGCCCTTTTCCGTAGGCGTCTTACCCTCTTTGCCTTGGAGCCGGACGAAGGAGTCGAAGACACCCGAGCCAGAGGGACCATAAGTGGTGTTTAAATCGCCGATGTATTGGATGATCGTACCGTCATCCAGAGTGGCTTGTGCAAAACCTGTCCGGTCTGCTACTTCGACGTCTGCGTCACCAATAGCGAAAACGCCACCAACCAGTGTTATTGTTAAGCCTAAGGCAAGCATAAACGATAGGGGTAATAATGTTAATCTCACCTTTTTCATTGTAATATCCTCCTCGTTTAACATTGTGAGTAGTTATTATTTGCTTGTTATATCAATATTTTAAAGGTGTTTTCTTGTGTAATTTTAAATATGTCCTCCTTTCCTTGTTTTTGGTTTGCTACCATCAAAATAAAACCGGCCAATATCTGGGCCGGTTTCGCAATTGGCTCTCCATAGGTATTCCTCACTATCTTCTGGTAGATAACTGAGGAAGCGACCATTCGTCACCTGTGGATCGTTGCCTCCCTAATAAAGACATTTACGACCGGTTAATAAATATGCTATTCAACCAGTCATTTTATTTTTTGTATATTAGTTTATTGAATTGTTTCCTATTCCCGCCTTTCATCTTAACGCAAAATGGTCATGAGTACTCGTCAGGTCTAGCTCTGAATGATGAAAGAAGATTGTTCCAATAACGCCCCTAGACAAGTATATTATATAATATCACCTTATATTAAGGATAAAAACAACCTAAGTCAAGTTAGAAATAATACTTGCCATTCTAACTGTCTAAACAAATATATTTGTTCATTAATCAATAATTCCATTGAGTTATAGGTATTTATAAATAATTATTAGGTTGGGTTGAATAGTTTTTACAAAACCCAACAACCCACTTTTACTCACATGCCGATGGAAATAATCAAGTGAATGCCGGCGCATACAGGGAAAGGATTTCTCCCTCCCCTGAACAGATTATCCTTACCTCACGAAATAACCGTCTGACAGCGTCTTCAGGAAGGCTACAACGTTGTCGATCTGCGACATGGGAAACATGGTCAATGCCGTCCGATTCTGATCGACTTCAGGCGGTGGGAACATATTGTCCATACCGTTACCACCCATCCCCCCGCCTCCCATCCCGCTACAACCCATCCACTCGCCACCCATCCCCCTTCCACACTTTCCTCCACCACCCATGCATCCACTATCCCTCATCGCCCATCAGCGTATTACGAAATGCCATCGGTCCCAGGCCTTGCACCATTGGGCTGGCATTAATCCCCTGGGAATAAATTGGAAATGTGACCGGATCATCGCGCAGGGATTTCCATGTCTGGCAAAGCCCCAGGGTCCCGTACTCTCTGGTGGTAGACACCAGATCCAAATCCAGGATTTCGCTCAAAATGCACTCGTGTTGGTCGGCCTGTTGTAAAACATGCCCGTTTGGGTCCACGATCATCGAACGCCCTCCGACAAATTGCCCGGTGCCGTTGATCCCGATGTAATAGCATTGGTTAATGATCGCGTTTGCCTGGATCATGATCGCTTCCATCGGTCGGTCGGAGGTCTGGGTATGGCTGGGTTGCAGGATGACCTCTGCTCCCATCCATGACAATGTGTGCGCTACTTCCGGAAACCATAAATCATAGCAGATGCACAGACCAAAGCGCCCCACGTCAGGGACATCGAAGACAGAAAAAGTACCACCCGCCTTGCAGGTTTCGTGCGGTCTCCAGGGGAAAATCTTTCGATAACGGGCAACGATCTCACCTTTTGGCGAAATCGCAATGGCCGTATTGTATATGTCATTTCCATCACGTTCACTCATCGAGCCTGGGATCAGCCACTTATGGTAGTGCGCTGCTAGTGCGCATAGCCGATCAGTGATAGGTCCAGGAATGGTTTGCCCCTCGGAAAGGACGTATCCAGGCACAAATGCTGAAAAAGCATCCAGGATCAGCTCCGGAAAGCATAACATGTCTACCCAAGGTAACAATATAGTTGTTTGCCCCACTAATTCCTCAACCTTATCTAAAGTTGCCGGGACGTTATGGGGTATGGATGCCATTTGAATGGCAGCAATTCCTATCTGACGACTCATGATCCATCTCCTTTACCACGTTTTTTTCAATCTTGCCTGATGATCGAGAAAATCAGGAGGGCAAGGTCAATGATTATATTTTATAAGTTACTAATAACGAAATACCTGAAATTAATTGAATGCTTTTGTTTTATTTTGGAACAATTCATCCAAATCCCAGCCGTGCAGAATATCGGATTGGTTTCGCTTCGTTTCAAGGAGCGCTTGTACCGTGTCTTCACGCTTTCACTGCTTCGCGACGCAGCATCGCGACTGTATTGTAGGAGCGATGTTCCTGAAAAGACCTCACAGGATTAAAAACGTGTGAGGTCTGATCGATTAGTCTGTTTCATTGAAGTTAGTGGATGAATATCCCGATAGCAACCAACACCGGGGTCAGCAGGTTAACCAGCACGTTTTTCCCCATGAAGGGGATGAGGTTTTGGATATCCTCTGCATGCTTGATCGAGCCTTTCAACAGTGGGATAGCCAGATATAGCGTAGCCATGCCTAACAAACTCCAGGGAGGCAGGAGGGTGAGCAATACCCCCACCAGGATGGTAATATAAGTAAGCACCAGGAAGCTGCTGAAGATGAAACTGCTCAGCTTACGGCCTATCAGGATGGGGAAATGCCTGCGACCGACCGTCTTATCCGCTTCCACATCCGGGAATTGGTTGAGCAGCAGGAGGTTGCTCACCAGGAAAAAAGGTACGAGTGAAGCGACGAAAGCTGTCCAGGAGTACTGCCCGCTGAGGGCGAAGTGGGTGCCCATGACCATTAACGGACCAAAACCGAGTCCTGGCGCCAAAAGGCACAGCAGCGGGTTGCGCGTCAGCCAGGGAGTGTAGGACACAATGACAAAGACCCCGAGTAACCCCAACGGGAGGATGGCGAGACCCTTCTGCCAGGTGAAGAAGATGCCAGTCAATATAACAACCCCCAGGCTGATAAGTGCTGTAGTTAATGCAATCCGAGCCATCTGAGGATTGGCAGGTAACGTTCCACTCCCACCACTGAAGGGGGTGCGCTGTGTGTGGGTGTCCAAACCACTCTTGAAGTCATCATACTCGTTGAAGGCATTCACGCTGATATGGGTGCATATGGCGCTTACCAGCACCCATAGGATATGCAGGGGATTTATCTGAACACCAGTACGCACTGCCGTCGCGATACCCAAAAGCACACATGCAGGTGTCAGGATTAAGAACGGGACGCGCATCGGTCCGAGAATGCCTTTACTTTTGTTCATGAACAGCTCCATGGAGAAGATATTACCAACCAGCCATGCATTGTACTATAAAATTGCTTGCAAGTCTGGACTACAGACCGGAATTTGTGCGATAATGGCTGGAATGCTCATTGGGATTAACGTTACAACTAATATCTGACATAGAGCGAAGTATTAATCGCCAAAATACTCGAGAGCAGGTTGTGTTCAATCAGTCTGAAGAATTGGAGTGTGTCTTATGGATTATTACTCTGAGGAAACTTATGGCGAACGCATTGCAGGTGTGTATGATCAATGGTATTCCGAGTTTGACCCAACTGCTATTCAAGCCTTAGCTGAGTTCGCTCACGGGAAAAATGCGCTTGAGCTTGGAATTGGGACCGGGCGGATTGCATTGCCATTATCGCAGACTGGTGTGACTGTCCATGGTATTGACGCTTCAAACTCCATGGTTGCCAGGTTGCGAGCCAAACCTGGTGGCGAGAAAATCCCGGTCACAATGGGTAGCTTCGCCGATGTACCAATCGAAGGGAAATTTGCTCTCATTTACGTGGTTTTCAATACTTTCTTCGCCCTCCTTACCCGGGATGAACAAATCCGCTGTTTCCAAAACGTAGCCAGGCATTTGGCTTCAGATGGGGTCTTCGTGATTGAAGCCTTCGTCCCTGACTTGAAGCGCTTCAATGGTGGGCAAGCCATCCGAGCGGTACGGATTGAAGATAATGAAGTCCAGTTGGATGTCTCCGAGTTGGAACTTGATCAACAGGTGATCACCACTCAACATTTGGTGCTCACTGAACAGGGAACGCACTTTTACCCGGTAAAGCTGCGCTATGTCTGGACATCCGAGATGGATCTCATGGCTCAGCTGAGTCAGCTGCGTCTCAAGGAGCGCTGGAGCAATTGGGGAAAAGCCGCCTTTACTGCCCAAAGTGGAAAACATATCTCCGTCTACGAGCATCAGAGATAACAGGATCAGATGAAGGACTACTTTGCCCTGCATGGAGAAAGCCAGGTGATCTCTTACCATACGATTTCAAAGAGCTTGATGCCCCTTGGGTTGACCGCGATATGGCGTGAGCAGGCAGAAATATTAGCCTATATATTACGCAGCATTCCATCACGCACATCTTCACCAGATTGCATTTTCAGGCAATGGGAAAGGTATCGCATTGAGAATATCCAGACCAACCAGTGAATAACGATAAATTGACAGAATGCATTGGTACAGGCTATGGCGAGGTCATCAGGAAAATCCCGAGCAAATGATGTAAAGTACATGTTCACCCGCATAGCGAGGCGCTATGATCTGGTAAATCGCTGGATGACCTGGGGGCAGGATTTGCGTTGGCGCCGCGAAGTGCTTAACCTTACAACCCTGCCAGTGGGTGGCAGGCTTTTGGACGTTGGCACTGGTACTGGTGACCTGGTGCTTAAAGCCTGGCAGCAGGATAAGTCATTATTGGCCGTTGGTGCAGATTTCACCCCTGCGATGATGCATCAGGGTCGGCTGCGACCGGGTGGTGATTCAATTCAGTGGGTCAGCTCAGACGCCTTGGATTTACCATTCATGGAAGGATCATTTGATGCGGTTGTCTCCGCTTACTTGCTGCGAAATGTAGTCGATGTAGAAAGATCGCTTACCGAGCAATACCGGGTGTTGAAACACGGTTGTCCTGTGGTGTGTTTGGATACAACCCCACCCCCAGGTGATTTTTGGCATTTTCCAGTGCGGCTGTATCTCCGTCACATCGTTCCACTCATCGGGAAATTGATTGCCGGAGACATCCAAGCCTACGAGTATCTACCCCAATCTACTGAGCGCTTTATAGGCGTGGAAGCACTTGCCAGTTGTATGTTGAGGGTTGGCTTCAGGGATGTGCAATTCCGGCGCTTCATGGGTGGTGCGATGGCAATCCATTGGGGAGTAAAATGGGTTAATACTATATCAATATGTGGTTAGAATTTTATAATCTAACGAATATTGACTGGGGTATTTGCCGGTTTTATAATTAATAGTTATAAGACAAACAAAATCATATTATCCTGAGGAGGTTAAAAATGGATCACAAAATCGTACATATTGAGATATCCGCGAAAGATCGCAAGGCATTGAGCAAATTCTATACGGACGTGTTTGGTTGGCAAGTTGAACACATTGAAGAAATGGGTTACACCACATTCAAGGCAGGCGAAGGTGTAGGGGGTGGTTTCAACCCCGTCACCGCGGAAAATCCAGTTGGGACCGTCACAGTGTATATCGAGACAGATAATGTCACTACTTCTCTAAAGGATGTGGAGAAAGCGGGTGGCACCATCATATCTCCCGAAATGGATATTCCCAATACCGGCAAATTTGGATTGTTTCGTGACCCGCAAGATAATTTGATTGGCTTGTTCATGCCGTACCCAATGCCCTGATGGAGTTCCACTCACCGGTTCGTTAAGTAGCCGAGTAGATTTCCCGTTTTTAAATCGAAATGTCGGGTAGGGTGGATGGATCCCGACATTATTACTTAAGGTTCAACCTTACCTTTTCAAAGTGTAAGGTTGATTATATTTAGTTGGTAGTGTAGCTGAGGCATCCATTTTGGATCCCGATAATTTTAGGATTTCATCTTATAGTCGTGCTGATTATTTCTGCCTGGGTCCTATATGTACTGGATAATCTGATATTGGATCATACTATCCGAAACGCTTATCCGAACATGTGTTTCTAACCTTACCTTTAACACTTTCCAGCCAACCAAGGCGGAAATCTGGCGGTGAATCAAACTCGGGAACATAAGGCTTAATGTCCAATAAGGG
>Ga0154777_1026_pt1 | contig 10800 bp, 8 predicted proteins | sample Rifle2008BG16ft_FD_105785 | JGI IMG/M metagenome (GOLD analysis project Ga0154777, IMG submission 105785) | Chloroflexi bacterium RBG_16_47_49 | reverse complement strand
CTTCATTGCCAATTCAACAGCTTCTGGTGCATTCGCGGCATAACCGTCTGCGCCGATCTGTTTAGCATAATCCGCTGTCACAGGTGCACCACCAATCATGATCTTGACTGTCTCTCTCAAGCCTGCATCTTTCAAAGCAGCGATCGTTTGACTCATCGAGACCATCGTGGTTGTCAATAGGGCAGACATGGCTACCAGGTCTGGCTTCTCTTTCTTCACGGCGTCTACGAATTTATCCATGGGTACATCCTTGCCAAGATCAATAACTTCGAAGCCGGCTCCTTCAAGCATCATACCCACTAACTTTTTGCCGATATCGTGCACATCGCCTTTAACAGTACCGATGATGACTTTCCCTGCCATCTTCTCTCCTGCGATTGCGAGGAGCGGCTTAAGTATATCAAGCGCGATCTGCATCGTGGTTGCTGAAATCAATACTTCAGGAATGAATCTATCTCCGCGTTTGAACCCGATACCGATAATCTCCATTCCAGGCAATAAGCCTTTATCCAACACATCCTTCGCCGTCAGACCCGAATTTAATGCGGTAATCGTCAGGGAGGAAATATCATTTATCTGCCCTTCTACCACTGCGTTTGAGATCTGTGTGAGTATATTGCTCATAATCCACTCCTTGTCATTTTGATAAGGCGTTCACCTGGTTTGTAAACCGGGCAAAATCGATCATTGCGCCAATTTTATAATGTATCTACCCGGTGTTGTTCAGCCTTCTCTGGAAAATGGCAAGCTACCCATTGATCACTTCCATCTTTCAGCTCAAGAATTGGAGCCTCACGCGAACACTTTTCTTCAGCATACCGACAGCGAGGGTGGAAATGACAGCCTGATGGAGGATTCTTGGGACTGGGTATCTCGCCCTTAAGGATGATGCGTTGATTCTGAAATTCCCGTAGCCTGGGATCAGGCACGGAAATAGCTGAAATTAAAGCCTCAGTATAAGGGTGCTTTGGATGATCAAAGATTTCGTTTGTGGCTCCAAGTTCAACTAATCTACCCAAATACATGACCCCAACCCGATCGGCAATGAAGCTGATAACATTCAGGTTGTGAGTGATGATCAAATAGGTCAGGCTGAGTTGCTCGCGTAAATCCTTAAGCAAGTTAAGGATACTGGCTGCTACCGAAACATCCAATCCAGCAGTCGGTTCATCTGCCACCAGGAATTCTGGATTCAGAGCGAGGGCACGTGCTATTCCCACGCGACGAGCCTGCCCACCCGATAATTCATGAGGGTACTTATCGGCTTGCTCGGGGGAAAGCCCCACCATATTCAAGAGTTCCTTAACTTTGTCCCTTGGATCGTATGGGGTTTTATGGATGCGAAAAGGTTCTGAGAGAATCGCGGAAACTTTCAATCGCGGACTAAGGCTGCTGCACGGGTCTTGAAAGATCATCTGCATTCGAGCTCGCAGAGGGCGCACCTTGGCCTCGGGCATGTGGCTGATATCTTCATCGAGTAAAATCGTCTGTCCAGAAGTTGGGTCCTCCAAACGCAGGATGGTTCGACCCAAGGTTGTCTTACCTGATCCCGATTCACCGACCAGCCCCAATGTCTCGCCTCGCCGGATTTCAAGGTCAACACCATCGACAGCACGCACAACGCCTCGTTTCTGGCCTAGGAGTTGAGCCACCATTCCTATCCGATCCTTGAAATGCACCTGTAACCCCCGGATTGTCAATGTAAATCGCCTTTCGTCAAGTTGAGTTACCTCATGCTCAATAATGTTCGCATGCTGAAATTCATTCTTGGCGTCCATACCATTATATGGTTTGTTGGTTGGTAATCCACTCCAGTATTGTGAATACTTGGGATCGTAGATATGGCAAAGAACTTTACTCGCTCCGGCTTCCACGAAGAGAGGGTCTGAAGTAAAGCAGACCGATTCAGCCATCTGGCAACGTGGTGCGAATTTGCAGCCCTGAGGCAGCTCTCTCAAACTGGGTACTTGTCCAGGAATGGTTGTTAGGTGTGCGCGATTTAATTTGCGTGAGGGATGTGAATTCAAGAGAGCTTGTGTATAAGGGTGTTTCGGGTTGTCGAAAATCTCATATACATCACCGCTCTCCACAATGTTTCCCGCGTACATGATAATGATCCGATCACACAATTGAGCCATGATCCCTAGATCATGTGATATATAAAGAATCCCAGTACCAAATTCCTCGCGCAGACCGCGGATCAGATCCAAGATCTGCGCCTCCAGGGTAACATCCAACGCTGAAGTCGGTTCGTCGGCTATCAGGAAGGATGGATTGGCAAGCAGCGCGATAGCGATCATTACACGCTGACGCATGCCTCCGGAATATTCATGCGGATAACATTTAATACGCTCTGCAGCATCAGGGATCCCGACGCGTTCAAGCATGTGTATCGTTCGTTGGCGAATTTCATTCCGACTCAATTGCTTGTTGTGAGCCTCCAGAGCATCTGCCATTTGGGACTCGATGGAAAAGACCGGGTTCAAGCTTGTCATCGGGTCCTGGAAAATCATCGAGCTCTCCAATCCACGAAATTCACGCATTTGACCTTCTGAAGCACCGGTTAGGTCTTTTCCTTTGAACCAGATATGACCACCAGTGATTCGGCCATTGGGTGGTAACAAGCGCAGAACCGATGCTGCGACGGTGCTCTTTCCGCAGCCTGATTCCCCAACAATCCCAACAATCTCCCTTTGCTTTACCTCAAAGCTCACGTTTCGAACAGCTGGAAGTGTCCCATAACGAGTTCGATAACTGATCTGAAGGTTTTCGACGCGGAGAATGGTTTCCATCATGCTCTCCATAATCCCGAGAACCGTGGATCCAGTACGTCTCGCAAGGTCTCCCCAAAAAGCGTAAAGCCTAAAGTCGTTAGCATCAACGTCAAACCTGCCCAGGTGATTGGCCAGGGGGAGTTACGGATAAAACGAAAACCTTCGGAAAGGATGGCACCCCAGGATGGTGTGGGTGGGGGTACACCCAATCCTAGGAACGATAACCCGGCTTCAAAAGTAATTACAACCGGCATATCCATTGCCAATAAGATCACCAACGGTGCCAAAATATTGGGTAGGATGTGAATAAGGATGACACGTTTTCGACTGGCACCCAAGGAACGCTCTGCTTCGATGTACATGTTCTCTTTGATCGACAATACCTGCGCCCGGATGACCCGTGCGTACCCAGGTGTCCAGGTCAAGCCGATGACTAGAATTACATTGAGTAAAGACGGTCCAAGCAAAGCTAGCACCGCTAATGCCAGGATGACTGCTGGAAAAGCTTGGATCGAATCCAGGATGACAAGGATAATGTTATCGATGTAACCACCCAGATAACCGGAAATCAAGCCCAAGAATAACCCCAGGCTGAGAGCAATCCCCACTGCGGAAATCGCTGTTCCCAGGGCAATCCGCGAGCCATAAATCAACCGCGATAAAATATCTCGTCCCAGGTGATCGGTACCCAACAGGTAGGTGGACGATGGTCCTTCCAACTTGTGAGGAATATCCAATGCATCGCTGCTATGGGGTGCGATGAGCGGGGCAAAGATCACCACCAGGGCAAAACCCAAAACAATCGTAAAACCAAGCACTCCCAGGGGACGTTTCAGCACATCTCCAAGAACCGGGATACGGTTTAGAAAATTGTCGATGCGACTGTTTCGATTGAGATTGGATTCCATGCCGATAGTAATCTTATTTCCTTTCCATCTGGATGCGTGGGTCGAGGTAGGTATAGACGATATCGGTCAACAAGTTGGCCAATATAAAAAGAAGGGCGACTATGAGCACACCGGCGCGCACCAGAGGATAATTGCGCATTTGAATCGCATTAAAGATGAGAGTTCCCATGCCCGGTCGGTTGAAAATGACTTCTACGAATACTGCTCCCCCCATGAGATTGCCGATACCGACTCCGAGCACCGCCATAGTAGGAATCAATGCATTTTTGAGCGCGTACTTGTATAAAATCAGGTTCTCCTTAAGTCCCGCGGCTCGAGCCGATCGAATGTAATCAGCGTTAAACACTTCAAGCAGGCTTGTACGCACCAACCTGGCAAGGTAGCCCACCCAAGGGATCGCCAGAGCAACGGAAGGCATCACCAGGTGGCGGATGTAATCGATGGGGTCACCGGATTCGCCCACACCCATGGCGGGCAATACTTTGAGTTGCACGGCAAAGACAAGCAACATGATCAAACCACCGACATAGTTCGGGATGGTTATGAACGAGATTGAAAGGATCGCCGTTGCACGATCAGCCCACGAATCAGGGTGGCTTGCTGAGAAGACACCCAATGGGATTCCAACGACTACTGCCAACAAGAGACTGGTCCAGGCCAGGATTATTGTATGAGGCAGCACGTCTCCAATTGTGTCCGTTAGGGAGCGCCCGGTCCATAAATCGACGCCCAGATCGCCATGCAAAGTCCTCCACAAGAAGCGTGCGATCTGGATATAAGCAGGTTGATCGAGATCCATGGAGCTTCGAAATCTGGCGATCAAGTCCGGCGTAGCTCGCTGGCCAAGAAAGACCCTTGCTGGGTCACCAGGAACAATGTGCACCAACAGTGCCAGTATGATGATAACCACCATCAGCACCACAACGGTCATGAAAATGTGCTTTAGGAAATAAACGCGCATAGAAAGTAGATTGGATTATCGTCGCTCTAGATTCGCCTGCACTTTAATTGCATAGTATACCATCTGGGGCTCAGGGATACTCCTGAGCCCCAGAGAACACAGCTTGCACTAAAGAGATTGTTTACGGAATTCCAGAGAAGGAAGTAGGTTGGATAACTCCATTTGGCGTCATGGCTACATTAACGCTCGGTTTGTATACAAAGACCAAGTTTCCATGGGTAATCCAGATGGTATGGGCAGCTTCATCATATAGTTGCTGCATTCTTATATAAATCTGTTCTCGTTCTGCATTATCAAGCGTGGTCAAGCCTTGTTGGTGTAAATCATCATACTCAGTGTTCGACCAGCGCATCCAGTTCCAGACACCGACTTGAGGGGTCGTGAACCACACTGTCGCCCAAGAGGGATCTGGCTCCATGGAGTAGTTGATCCCAAACATCTCGGCATCCTTACCTTTTTCACCATCGCCGAGTGACCAGAAGCTGGCAGAGTCCATTGTGTTGATGGTTACATTGATCCCAACTTCCTTCAGATTCTGTTGAGCAATTTGAGCCCAGGTCTGATACTCGGTCGTGTTCAAAATATCAAATCTGATATCCAGAGAGCTGAGGCCAGCCGCTGCCAGATATTCTTTCGCCTTTGCCACATCGCGTTCATAGCGTGGAGCATCTTTCCAATACCCAACCAGGCCAGGTGCGATCAAACCTAATTCCCGATCTACTAATCCAAAGTAGGTGGCTTCGATAATGCTATCCACGTCAATGCCGTAACGGATTGCTAGCCGGACGTTGACATCCGCTAATTTGGGATTTTCCACGTTCAAGCCAATCCAGCTGAAACGGATGTTCGGCACTTTAACTGTCATGAAATCGGTATTGCTGGCGAATCTGTCGAATGAATCGATACTGATCTGAGAAAAATCCAATTCACCGGCCTCCATGGCGATCTCCGCAGCTTTGTCGTCTTCAATGGGAATGAAGTGGATTTCATCGTAGTATGGAGGGGTTCCGAAGTAATCAGGGTTGCGCGTCAAGGTAACTTGTTGTTTTGGCTGCCACTCAGCTAAGATGTACGGCCCACTGCCCACGGGTTGGGTTGCAAGAGTTTCAAGACCAACTTCCTCCACGTACTTCTTGGGCAACACCCACCCCGCGGTGACTGGTAGGGTGGAATGCCATATCGGCGCGAAGGGGCCTTTTAAGACGATTACACCGTTATACTTATCGATGATCTCCACATGGTCCAGTTGAGCCCAGTCGTCAGCATATGCGGCTTTAAGCTCCTCGTCAATGAACCGCTCGTATGAGAACTTAACGTCCTCCGTGGTCAGCTCGCCATAACCGTTCTGCCATTGCACACCTTCCTTTAGCTTGAAAGTGATTCGTGTCCCGTCGGCAGAAGTTTCGATGCTTTCAGCGAGATCGTTTTTGATATCATAAGAGTTTGGCGCGTAGGTCACCAGACCGCTATATACATTTGTGCCCACTACTTTATCGTTGGCTGACTTATAGAAAGCGGGATCCAGGTTCTGAATGTCCCCATACAGCCGAATTGTGAGGATCTTAGGTTCAGCGGGGACTTCAGTAGGAGGAACTGACGTAGGAGGAACTGACGTAGGAGGAACTGACGTGGGAGGAACTGAGGTTCCCTGTGCGGCTTCAGGCGTGTTGGTTGCAGCAGTTGTGCAACTGGTTAATAATGTCGCAAAAACCAACACTAATCCAATCGCGAGTCTAAAAAATTCTCTGTGGGTAAATCTTTTCTTCATTTCGATCTCCTTTATCTCTGGTTGGTTTATCATATCTGAATAAAATGTTCATGTACCTTTTTGAAAATGGCTACAATCTTAGCCTCCTTTCCGCGGTTATCGTACTTTCGAGATTTTAAGTTGAAGTGGAATTATCGCATTTTGCTTAATAATTCCCAGGTTTTTGCATCTTTTTCCCTGATATAGTAATTTATATCCGCTTTCATTAGTTCATGACGTGACTAATTCGCGCCGTGCCTGCTCCATAATTTCTGCCAGATCACGGCATACCGGATCAGAGAGAGTCTCCTTCTCGGGTGTTTTAAGAAGTTCATTAACTTGGTCACGTGCAAGGGAGACTAAGCCAACCCTTGTCTCATTGTCAGTCTGCATTACTCGTTCATTGATCTCAGGGAACCAAATAGTGCCGTCCCGCAGGTGCTGCACGGTGTGCAATTGACCCAGAAAGATATCATCGGTCAGGATCACTTTCTTCATCACTTCGAATGCCAGTGTTTCTTCATTTACCTCATAACCGCGCTGAATGTGATGGATAAGACTAATTATTTCGTTGTCGAGCACTGCCCCAGCTAAAGTTGCTGTCATACCGCTATCCATGGTGCCTGCTCCTGAAAGGATATCAGCACCTGCCAAAGCGGGTGTCAGCGCATTGGCTAACTTCTCATAAGCGAACCTTGGATCCAGTATTGCCGCACTGGTACAAAGACCATAGACGTCAGATTTTAACCCACTTCGGTGTGCCAGCTGGGTTGCGCATGCACCTGCCATGCCCATATCGGGTCCACCCCACCAAGATACTCCTGTCCGCATATCGATCGGATTAATCCGGGAACAATAAACCACGGACGCTCCAGGGCAGGCAGCTGCTGTAATGACAATGCTGGCTATAACTTCAGCATGTTGTTGTGCAAGAACCCCAGCCATGGTAATAGGGCCGCTTGCTCCCATCGTCGGAGCAGGCAGGGGGAAAAATGTGGCTCCCGCGTCTATAATTGCCAGGATGGCGCTGGTCAGTTTTTCGGTAAAAGTCAGCGGGCTGATTGGCGAAGCCAGGATTGGGATGGTAGGACGGGCGCGAAAAGCCTCTTTCCCCCCGCAGCAAGCGCAAGCCAATTCGACCATATACCGAACATCCGTTGGGTTCTCGACTGCTGCTCCCGCGATTGGTTTACGCGTGTGGTGAAGCATGGCTTCGAATGAAGCGATGGTTATCAGCTCACCCGGCACATCCTGTGGTCCAACCAGGGGAATAATTACATCTATGTTGGGCAGTGCGTCGAGAATACGGGTACCTTCGATCAGGTCTTGTAATTTCGCCGGCCGACGCTTACCAGTCTCCTGGTCTTCGAAGTTCGGAACGCTTCCTCCATTGTGGGTGAGAAAGCGGTCTTGCCCTAAGACCGCTTCACTGGAGCCATCTGCACTGCGAAAGACAGCTTTTCGATCGACATTTGCCAAACTCCATGCCACGACCTCGCGTGGGATTAGGACGCGATCACCCTGGACGCAACATCCCTGGCCTTGAAGCATTTCCATTGCTAGCTGATGCTGCAATCGAATACCCACTTCCTCCAACAATCGGAATGCGGTTTCTTCAATTTGATCACATTCGAGCTCGGTCATAACCCGTAAAGTCGGTTGATTTGGAGGCATGCTTGGGTCCCTTTCTTTGCGAGATTCTTATTGGTTCAGTCTAATGATTTGTAACAATCTGCTGTTTAGTTATTTACAATTTTTTAAATCATATATCAAGTAAACTTTCCGTCGATAAGAGAATTATTTCTACATTATAATGGCGCATGTCTTTTTTCTAATCACAGACGCACTTCTTATCCTATATTTTCAAATCTATTTAGTATTGGATACTCAACCAACAAAAAAACAGCTGCAAGAAGTCACTTTTTCCACCAATGCAGGAAGACATAATTACTTTATGTACTGAAGCTTTGTGGGTTTGTGGTAAAACCATTTTCCAGGAAAGTCACCGTTACAACAATATCATAACCAAGAGAGGATCACAATGACCATTGATGTTGAAATCCACGAGTTTCTTCTAAAACATCTGCAGGCAGTCCAGTATAACGATTTAGAGACATATCGAGCGACCTCAGCTGAAGATCTGGCTGTTTATGAATGGTGGCTCACGCCGCATCGGATTGATGGATTGCCCTTCCATGAGTTCATGATTACTGCAGATGCTTTGAGACACTCACAGAAAACTGCGGAAAGCCATGTAGGCGAACATACGATCCGATCACGTTTTGACCTTGCCAATCTTCGCATCCAACGTTATGGCAATTCTGCCATAGCCAGTTATACGCTTCTTATTAGTACTTCCTTGCCAGATGGCGAACATGTAGAGGCTCATAATGAAAGTCGGGTTATGGTCAAATTAGACGGCATTTGGAAAGTGGTGCATGTACATAAGTCTCCTTGTTGGAATGCACCACACGTTGCGAATTGAAAGCGAGTATTGAAATTAGAAGTATTAGTCTAATAACAATAACATTGCTTCTACTGACAATCATTTCTGACTTGCCAGTCCACCAGCAGTCTCACCGCCATCAGCGGTAATTGCACTCCCTGTGATGTAACTTGCATCGTCGGAGGCTAGGAAGGCAAATACCGCCGCCATTTCCTCAGGTCTTGCCTGCCTCCCTAGAGGAATCTTTCGATCAACTTCACGCATCATTTCAGGTGTATATTCTGCCTCCTGCATGGGAGTCAGGACATAACCTGGACAAAGTGCGATCACGCGTACATGGGGAGCAAGTTCCAACGCCATCGAACGCGACAATTCTATTACACCAGCCTTGGAAGCATTGTAATCAGCATAATAATGATAACCCGTGAAACCGCTCGTTGATCCCATGTTTATAATTACCCCCTTTTCAGCTGCCAGCATGCGTTTTGCAGCTTCCTTAGCCATATAAAACAAACCAGTTAAGTTTGTATTCATGACATCTTGCCATTCCTCAGGCGTGATATCCATGAATTTATGGCGGATGCTGATTCCTGCATTATTGATCAACACATCCAATCCATGCCATATTTGATCTAAATGCTCAAAAACACGATTTACATCTTCTAGTTTCGATACATCTGCTAAGAGTGTATCCTCCAATTGTGGGAGTTCATTTTTGATCTCTTCGAGAGCTGGGAGATAACGATCTATCACTACAACCCTGGACCCTTCTTCTAAAAAGCGCTTCGCAGTAGCTGCGCCGATTCCGCGAGCTCCACCGGTTATGAGTACACGTTTTCCAGATAAATTTCGCATCGCATTCTCCTTTTTGGGGTTATCCGTTTGGGTTTGTAAAAAGATAAAAATGGATTAGAAACATACCTATAATATATTATAACCATATTAGTTACTTTCTGCTACCCCGAATTTGATTATTAAGAGTCCATTACCTTTTCTTTGGAGTGCAATGAAACACCAAAGTACACCAGGGACACAATCAACAATTTTAAGTATGAAGTAGGATTGCAGCTCACCCAGAACTGGTCCACTTACATCCACTCATTTCGATTTGTCTCTTTGACAGGCAAATTTATTTGATCGTGGCCCCGACGCATGTGGCATAAGTCAAACCTTGGAGATTATATAGCGTGGTACAGCACACTCACGTCTGTGTGTATAATTTTCTTGGAGTGTATTTATGGCAGACGGTGAAGAATGGCTGACGGTAAATCAAGCCGCGGTAATTTCAGGTTATCACCCTGAGCGTATACGTGAACTTATCAGAGAGCATAAAATAGATGCCCATAAGTTCGGTTCTGTGTGGGCTATTTATCGGGAGTCTTTGCTAACAAATATTCACAAGATGAGCCAGTCAGGGGAAAAACGTGGTCGAAAGCCCCAAGACTGATTGTTATAACTCATCAAAGCTATGATGTAATTACTACGTTTTTACAGTAATTGCCATATTAAACCAATGGCTTAACAAAAAAACGTCTGAGACCAAATTTTCTAACCCTTATAGGTGGGGATAACGGTAGTCTCAAACGGTATATGTGAGCAGTGAGCGTGAAGGGGCTCGAACCCTTAACCAATGGCTTAAAAGGCCACTGCTCTACCATTGAGCTACACGCCCGATTTGCGAAAAACATTCTATCACGCGCGGTCAGCTTTCACAAGTCTTGACTTTTCTTAGCGCTCTTGTTACTATCCAGGTACGTCGCATTTTTAAGTGAGGAGATATCAATGGCGGAAATCCTCAAGTTAAATGAATCAGCCTTCGAAAAAGAGGTGCTTAAATCCACACTTCCCGTGATGGTCGACTTCACTGCGGTCTGGTGCGGTCCATGCAAGATGCTGGAACCGGTGGTTATGCAACTCTCGCAAGATTGGGCTGGCAAGGTGAAAGTCGTCAAGCTGGATGTGGA
>Ga0154777_1116_pt2 | contig 10851 bp, 11 predicted proteins | sample Rifle2008BG16ft_FD_105785 | JGI IMG/M metagenome (GOLD analysis project Ga0154777, IMG submission 105785) | Chloroflexi bacterium RBG_16_47_49 | reverse complement strand
TTATTGAAACTATGGATTTATCTGAGCAGTTCTCGCGAATTTGGTTCCGTCTGGTTAGATAAATCGCTTCTTATAAAACATCGCGAGTTAAATGTGGAACCTAATGAGATTTAGGTATGCTTGATATTATACATTATTTATCTTAATTGTCCAGGTTAAAGAGGGGTAGTTCATCCAGACTTGATGGTTTTACCAAAGCAGGCAGCTCATTGTTCAGAACTGGCTGCACAGGCACCCCACCCACTCAGCATGACGCACGCCTCAAATATGAGCCTGCCTGTCCAGCTTGAGCGGTGCCTTAGGTCGTCTGGATCTACTGCGGGAGTTAACGACGTCCAGCGATTACAATCTTCAGAGCCTCACTTTTCACAGCCACCTTTTTTCCCAGGGCTGATACAAATCATGGACAGGTCCCAATACGGATTGGTACAAGGCATTGGCTGGAATTTCTCCGCCAATGGTCATCCCCTGAGTCGCGTCGACCTTCAATAAGCGTCGCATGCCTTCACATAACAGCGAGCGGGCCAGACCATGACGTTGGTGCTCTGGCATGCATCCAACCGGCTCAAAATACCCGCAGCGGGTTACCTCATCGTACCAGATGGTGGTAAAGGCAGCCACTTCCCCAGACGGAGTGATGGCAACCAGGTCCATGTCTTGGCGATACAGCGGAGCTGATTGGATGTTCTGGTGCCACGACCAATCACGGTCGTATTGATCGTCCGGCTCATCAGGATGGAATGCCCGCCAGGAAGCCCAGCTTCGGGAGGGTAACTCAGTAACACCCCCCAGGGATCGAATCGTATACCCCTCCCTCACCGGGTTGTCTGGGATGGGCAGCTCCAGGTTCCGCAGCCATTGGTACTCATCAGCATCAGTGATATGAACATACCCTCGTCTTTGCAGGATCCCTTGCCGCTGGGAATCACCAGAATCACACCCTATCCACAACACCAAACCACCTCTCTGGCTCGGCCCACGCAGATGTTCTTCAGCCAGGGCTATCATCTGCTCTTCCAAATCTGGTGTTTTGAACGCCGGGTGGATTTGTAGGAATGCCTGTCCAGCCCCTTCGCGGTTCAACACGGCGGCAAGTTGCCCTGCCTCCGTTTCCCATAGGTACACACCTGTCTCGAGGCTACCATCGCTGAGATTCAGGATGCCATGCCAGCACCAGTAATCCAGGCGGGCAACCGGCCAGCTCAACATGCGGCGGTTGTTCTGCATGAAAACATCCCGCAGAAAATTACGCATGCGCCAGTAGCCGTCTTGAGTTTGGTATTTGTGTAGAGTCAGTTTCATCAGCCACCCTTTCCAGTCTGTATGCATCCCTAGATGGATGTTGAGAGGGTCTCGAATTACCCCCTACCAGGGACGAGGCAGATCACCGCAATGCAACTGAGATGGTTACGCCTACTGCGGACATTCCCACGAATAATTTAATCAAACCAGTTTTTGCGTGATATAATCTCCACCACTCTTCTTAATCAGACATTAATCTACCAGTAACTATTGGTTATTCCAGGTGTTGTATTTCTATATTAGTGGCTTTACTCATGCTGCAATGAAATACGATCCGAGTTATCGCTTCCCTCACCCAAATCCATCCTCGGCTGAAATGTGGATTGATAATCGACCGGTATCTTTCAGAATGCCTTTGAGCAGCCGGTTTGCTCATGGGCATTATTGTTTATAAAACAAAGATAATGCATGATCACTCAGCCGGTTTTTCCTGCGCAGGAGCATTGTCTTTATGGCGCAGGCGTTCCAGAGCTTGTTGGGCGCGCTGGGTGTATAAGGAAGCTGGCCAGGTATCGATGACTGAATTGAATTCGACCGTCGCCATGGAATTATTATTTTTGCGTAGATATGCTACGCCCAGATTAAAATGTGCTGCTGCTTCGTACTTCACCCCTAATGCTCCCTGGTTGGCATGATTGAGCACATCCTTGAACAATGAAATTGCTTCGTCGAGCTTGTTTTCCTGCAACCACAGAATTGCCTGGTTAACCATCAGGATTAACCGGCTTGTCTGGTCAGGCCATGAATGAGAGGCAAGATCATAAATCTTTTCGGCTTGTGCATAATTTCCACGTCTGGCGAAAAAATTTGCAAAATCAACCAACAGACGGACACGCAGAGTGATCACATACAGCAGCAAGAGGAACAAGACCGGATGGATTTGTATCGGCGAAAGCACAACCAGAATGACCGCAATGGCAGTTATACATACTGATTCAACCGCAAAGCGTATGGAAAGTCCCTCCCGCCGGAGGAGTGCCATCCCGCCAAACACTACGATGTATACCAAACCAATCAACCCAATCATCAAATGCAGGCTCATTTTTTCCTCTTGTGAGTTCCGTGAAGTTATGTTGGATAGTATCTCAGCTTTTAAGGCCTGTCAATGATACATATGGATAATTCAAAGGAGGTGCCATCTCGAATAAATGGTAAGCCATCTTGCATTTGTACCAATATTCAAATGTTTCGAAAACATAACACTTGGAGGAATCGATGAATTCAATTGTTGCTCTCTTAATTGGTGCGGTTGCCATCGGTTTAGGCTATTTCGTATATGCCAAGTCGATCAATAAGAACATTATCAAGCCTGACGATAAAAAAGCCACACCGGCGAAGATGTTCATGGATGGCGTCGATTTTACACCCGCCAACCGCAACGTCTTGTTTGGGTATCAGTTCAAATCCATTGCAGCGCTGGGACCAATCCTCGGTCCGATTATCGCCGTACAATGGGGCTGGTTGCCTGCCCTGCTGTGGATCGTCATAGGTACCTTCTTCATTGGCTGGGTGCAGGATTACACCAGCATCATAATGGGAGTGCGCGAGGAAGGAAAATCCTTCGGCGCGCTCAGTTATCAGCTGATCTCGCCCCGTTCACGCATGATCCTGCTCACCTTTATCTACTTCTACCTCTGGCTGATCATGGGTGCCTTTGGCATCCAGGTCGGATATAACCTGCTGACTAACGTGGCAGTGCCGCTGGGCGTGATCATAGTGATCCTGGTTGGGGTCCTGGCAGGTCAGATGACTTACAAGTGGAAGCAGGATATCATCCTCACCTCGGTCATTACAGTTGTGCTGTCCTTTATTGGGATCTGGTTAAGCACGAACGAGCCGGTGAGGAATTTCTTTACCTCCCTATTTGGTTACACCCTAGCCGAAGACGGCAAGACGCTGGTCAGTCCCACCATGTTCCTGACAGTGACCCAGGCAAAGTTAATTGGCAGCCTGCTGGTTGTCGTCATCTGCTACTTCGGCGCAGTGCTCCCCATCTGGAGATGGGCGCAGCCAATCAACTATGTAGCCTTCTGGATCGTCCTTCTGGGAATCGTGGGTGGCGTTATCGGTCTGTTGATCTGGCACCCTGGTATGGGAGACTTCCCGGCATTTACCTCGTTTAACGTGGCAGGCTTAGGTCCACTCTGGCCCATCCTATTCGTGACGATCGCCTGTGGAGCCATCTCCGGCTGGCATAGTCTGGTCTCTTCCTCGGGTACAGCCCGTCAGCTGGAGAAGGAAACTGACGCCTTATACGTCGGTGGTGGTTCCATGTTCCTTGAAATGTTCTTCGCTGTGATAGCCTTCCTGACCGCCACGGTAGCCTTTGGCAGCTTCCAGGGATATAAAGACGCTGGTGGTGGTGCCGCTGCCGCTAAAGTCTTCTCTGTGGGTCTGGCTACATTCATGAACAAGTGGGGGCTTGATATGCAGCTTGGGACAGTCTACGGCGCAGTATTCCTCACCTTGATGGCACTCACCATTATGTACCTGGTGGTGCGCTTCATGCGTGTAGCTTCTTCAGAAGCACTGGGTGACAAAATGCCCATCATGAAGAATGTCCACGTTGGGACGGTCGTCGCCCTGGTCTTCACCCTGGCACTGATCTGGCTGGTACCATTCCTGCAGATCTGGGTGATGTTCGGCGCAGCCAACCAATTAATGGCTTCGCTTGCCTTGTTGCTGGTAACCCTGTGGTTGAAGAACAAAGGTAAGAATTACCAGTGGACTTTCTGGCCATTCATATTCATGTTCATCACCACCATTGGTGCGTTGTTGTATAAGGCATATGAAGCCTTTTTCATTAATCTGCCCAAAACAGCCGATCCAGTCGCCAATAAGATCGCCAGCGTAAGCCAATTTACGATTGCGCAGGTGATCATCGGTGCAGTGGCTTTGGTGCTGGTGGTAACGGCGCTGATCCTGGCTTGGGATGCCTTTAAGGCATTTCGCCAGCCTGCAGCCAAACCAGTCAAGGTTGAAGTATAAAGTTTTCTAACTGAGATGTGCGACGTGCCTACGTGGCACGTCGCACTCTCAATTTATCTCTACTCATGCAGCCAGTTAAAATCGAAGTATTCTACCCCGTCCCGGAAGGATGGGGGATGTGTACTACCTGCGAGATGATGCTCGCCCAAGCCAATCTGGTTCAGGCACCGCAGGAACGTGGCTTGGATGAATATCCACCTGAATGGCAGGAGGAGTTCCGCCGGTTATCCTCCCTCATCTTCACTCTGGCTGACCACTACCAAAATAAAGTGCGAATCCGGATTTGGGACCCCCGCTCTCTCCAGGGAATGTTGAAATCCATCCGCTATGGTGTGCGGCGCTACCCGACTTTTATTGTGAACGGACGCAACAAATTGACCGGGTGGGATACGAATAGTTTGGAGCAGCACATCCAGACAGCCGTGGAAATCAGTAATTCTGAACTATAATTACTTCACTATATAAAAAGGCCCATGTTGAATATCCAATTAGTGCGCGATCGCTCGATCAATATAATGAAAACGGCGGTAAAAACGCTCGGGGAAATGATCTATGGCGCCACCATCTATGAGATGGTGCGCGACTTGAACAAACAAAGGTCTCATATTGAGCATTTATTCATCCTGATCGTGTTTGGAGATTTTTTGGGGATCCCGATCCTGCCCCCTTATTACACCTTGCGTCTCCTGCCCTATGTGGTTCCCAATATCACCGGTTGGAAGCGCAGCATGCTACGCGAGCGCGACCTGACTGACCTGTGCGACCAGGAGATCACCTAATTTCATTATCGTAGTGCGAACATTGATCATTATTTTTAAAAGGAGCATCGCATGGCAGAAAAAGAAAAGAAACCCGGGTTTTTGGACAACTTCAAAAGTGTTTTATATGGCATGGCAGGCCACGATATGGCACGTTTCGCACTCAAGACACGTGGCAGCATGGAACATCTCTTCATCCTGATAACGATGGGTGACCTGCTTGGGATCCCCATCCTGCCACCCTATTACAGTTTACGTCTCCTACCGTATGTGGTTCCGCAGATCAGCACCTGGAAGCGCCGCATGCTGCGTGAGAGAGACCTGACGGACGCGCTGGCATAGGAGCGTACCATGTCACTGGCTGAAATATTCGAAAAGAATCCCAACCGGCGCTATATCATGTTCGGCGGGAAAGGCGGGTTGGGGAAAACAACCTTCAGCGCGGCTGCTGCTTACTGGCTCGCCAAGAAAGGCTTCAAAGTGCTGGTCTTCTCGGTGGACCCGCAAGCCAGCCTTTCCGATATCTTCGAGCGCAACATTTTCGGCAAAGGACCGGTCGAGATCATGCCCAACCTGTTCGCCCAGGAGATCGACGCTGACCAGCGCATCCGTGAATACCAGGGTGAAATCCGCCAAAAGATCCTGGACATGTATGGGCTGGATAAAGTCCCCGAGGAGATCGAAAACTACATCCAGGCTGCAGCCGCTGAACCAGCCATGGAAGAAAGCGCTATCTTCGATGAGGTGGTGGATATCGTGATCAGCGGGGAATACGATTATTACATCTATGACCTGGTGCCCCTTGGTCACGCCCTGTATTACCTGAGCATGGCATCCGTTTATGACCAATGGATTGACAAGATCACCGGGCTGCGCGAAGAGATGGCTGAGTATGGCCAGGTGGCATCCGTGATGAAGCGCGAGAAAGAGACTGAGGAGGATAAAATCCTCAAGGAGCTGCAATACATAAAGCACCGCATCAATGCTTCCTCCAGCATCCTGACTGACAAAGAAAAGACGGCTTTCTACTTCGTGCTCGTACCGGAAGAGATGATCATCCTGGATACCCAGAAAGCTGCCGGTTTGTTTGCCAAATACGATGTACCGCTGTGTGGTTATATTGTCAACCGGGTCATTCCTGAAGAGCTGGCCGCTGAGCATATTCCTGACTATTTGCGCAACCGGATGGAAATGCAGAAAAAATACCTGCAAAGAATCGATCAAACCTTTGGCAATCAGGTATTGACCAGTGTCCCTGAATTCGAGCGTGATATCACTGGGTTACCCATGATCGAGCGCGTCGCAAAAGCTTTGTTTGAGTCGGATAAGTGAGTTATGGTGCCAATTGAAATTTCTATGAAAAAATACATGACCGATAACCCCACCCTGAAGTACCTCTTCTTCGGAGGCAAAGGTGGGGTGGGTAAAACCGTGCTGGCTGGTACTGCTTCCATCTGGGCGGCTCAGCAGGGCAAGCGTACCTTGCTGGCATCCACCAACCCGGTGCACTCATTGAGCAACATGCTTGGTCAGAATGTGTTCGGCAAGCAAACCCCTGTTGAAGGCGTGCCCAACCTGTGGGCGTATGAAATTGATACCAAAGACACCATCGAAAAGTCCAAGCATGAGATCCGTGAGAAAATCGAGTGGTTCTTGAAATTCGCCGATATCAAGACCAAAGCGGATGAATTCGTCGAATCTGCCACGATGAACCCGTCCTTCGAAGAATCCGCCATGTTCGAGAACATGATCGATTTGATGTTCAACAATGAATATGACGCCTATGTGTTTGACACTGCCCCCACCGCCAACGCCCGCCGTTTATTAGGCATGTCAAGCGTTTATTCCATGTGGGTCAACAAGATGGTGCAGAGCCGCGAAGAGGCCACAAGTCTGAAAGACTTGCTATCTTATAGTAAGAAGAAAAAAGAAAAAGACCCCCTGATGGACTACCTGCTCAACCTGCGGAAACGCATGGCACACGCCAAAGAGCTGCTGACGGATAAAGCCCTCACTTCGTTCTTCTTCATAACCCTGCCCGAGGCACTGCCGATTGCGGTGATTACGCGCTTCATCGATTGGTTCCGCGATTTCAACATCCCGGTGGGCGGGGTGGTGGTGAACATGCAGATAGACAAGTCCAGTGTCAAAGCAGACACGCCTGATTTTGTGAAGAACCGGGTGGCGATGCAGGATGCCTACATGGAAAAAATCGATCATGAATTTGGCAATCGCGTGCGCGCCGTTTTGCCTCTTCTCGAGACCGAAGTGCAAGGCGTGAACATGCTCAAACGCATGGTCGCTTTGCTTTATAGTTAGGTTTCCCACGCAGATAATACTCTATCAATTCGTTGTGGCGTATGATCACCACAACGAATTTTAACGAATTTTTAGGAGCAACGAACACAATGAGATTGCTTAGGAGGCTGTGATGCAGCTCAATACGGGTCAATGGGTGGTGCTTATCGTATGTGGCGTATTGATCTTTGGCTACATCCTGGGTTATTACTACAACCGCCAACGGGCGGAGAAGATTTTAAATTGGTTACGCCAGGGGTTATCCACCTTGGGTGAGGTGACCATCGGTGAGAAATTACCCGGCATGGCTACCGGCGGGCGGCTGGAGGTTAACCAGGCAGCTGCACCTCTCAAGCGGGTGGAAACAGTCTATCTGTTGGCGCCCCGTGAGAACCTGATCTTTTGGTTTTTCAACCTGCTGCAAGGCAGGGGTGATGAGCTGATTATCTGGATCAACTACCAATCCAAGCCTGATCAATCCGTGGAGGTCGCCCGCCGAGGAGACCGCCAGTTAGCGAAACGCCTCCAGGCAACCGACAAACCTGCCTTATCCATGCTGGAAAGCACCCAGGGGCTGCAGGTTGCTGCTGAAAGTAAGCCGGGAGGAGTATTACCAGGCAAGGTGCAGTCATTCTTGCAACGCTATCCGTCCAGCGTGATCCGCCTGGCATTACGACCTGAAAAACCACATTTATATCTACGCATTAACCTGCGCCTCATCCAACGTGTCACAGCCCAGGAGCTTTTTGATATATTGAAGGGTTGGGTCGGATGATATCCAACTACGCAAAAATTTGTATGTAGGAAACTTATCTACCCTGCCCTTTTATTTATTATCTGAGCACCAACAAACCCAACCCGGAATCGAACATCGATAACCTGAACGCGCATCACTGGAATACCGTCATCCAATGGCAGATTTTCTATTCGCTTTTTTACTGAGTACAAAAATGACAGCCAGTGACCGGCTCAACCATTCAGCGGGTGATGATTGGCAAACCGGTCAAGTACTGTGGCAGGGTCAGGGCAGCATTTTCAGCCGCGATCATGGCTGCCAGTGTGTTGTTATCGAGTGGATCTGCGCCAGGTGACGGGTTTACACTGACACTATGCTCAGTCGTAGGGTTTTGTTGCGGTATAGCTTTTGAATTCATTGTCGGGATTTCCTGTGCGCGCAGGTTATATGTAGCCAACGCAGGTTGGTTTGGGCGGTTCCACCGCCCAAACCAACCATAAAATCTATTGTGGTGAACTCACATCAGCTTATTCATCCCACCAAACCCAACGGAACTGATAAATCCCGGTGAGCGGCGGTAGAGGTCCAGCCCAGGCATGTGGTAACTTGAAGTTTACTGGGTCGAAATTTCCGACTGCATACAGATAAGCGGGTTTGCCAGCATTCATCTGGAATGCCGTATTCACCCAGGCTTCACGTATGGAAGGCTGCATCCAGGGAAAGACGGTATAAATAAGGTTGTACATGTTAAAACCGAAGGTAAAACCGAAGGGTATGTCCCCCATCACACTGTGAAACCCCAATACCATATACGAGCCTTTGAAAGAGTTGAACCAATCCGTTAGTGGGGGATTACCCGGACCGACATATGGACCAGCCCGTACCGTCTGGCAGGATGAGAATGCCGCCCAACGCACGTTCTGGAAACGCGCATTCCCAGCCCAAGCGCCACCATAATCTTTCGATACGCCAAAATACCATGCAGATGGCGAGCCATGACCGGAGAAGTAAACAAATTCAGCCCGGTCCACGCCGTAGGTACAATCGATACCCCCCAAGGTACAATCCCGGAAGTCCTTTTCCCAGGCAGCATCATTACCGTAATTGAATCGTTTAGCCCACCCATTTGCCCCCAGCCAGGAATACAAGCCTTCCGCGTCGGGTTGGGTCTGACCGAGATTTAAATCTGGGTTGTGGTAATTCATCACCCATTCGACCCCGATTCGCAGGGTGGAGGCCGGCGAGACCGGGGACGACACGGAGGAGTGTAAACCATGGGTATAGGCACTTTTCACTCCTGCGCTTTCCCTGTCCACCAGTGGCAGGTACCTGCTCGATACCGCTCCCAGGAAGACTGCTGCATCCCCGGGAATGTTGTACTGGTTGACCGCGTGCACGCTCAAGTCATGCCCTTCGGGACGCCCGCCTGCAGGTGGCAGCACCCCCAGGTCTAACGTTAATGTACCACTTATGGTTACTCCAGTTGCTACCACCGACTCATTGGATGAGACGGTGTAGGTGAAAGGTCCCTGGTCACCCGTAATATTGAAAGTGATGGAAACGGGCTGGCTCTTGGGAATCACTGTGCCATCAACCGGGCTTAAGATGGTGACTGTAGGTGCAAAGCCCACCACTCCGGGTAAAGCGCTATCTTTCAGGCTGACCACTGTACCTGAGATTATCGCGGTTGCATCCGGGAAAGTCCACATGGGCATCACTGCATCCTGTGGAACATCCGGGAAACCAACATAGTAAACCATTACGGGTGTACCTGCATCGATTACCGCTCCCTCCGGGAACCCGGCTTTAAACTGCTCGATGGCACTCTGCCGGGGAACGACTGGGTAGAAACCGATCGGATCTATGGAGCGCATACGCCCAAACCATGGCATTGCCAGCGCCTGCAAACCTGGCAAGGAATCATCCATGGATGGCATGTTCGGATTGCCCGCCACCATTAACGACAGGTGTCCACCGGGTCCACCCATTGGTATATATTCTGGTGCAAACGTGCCGATATCGATCGCCAATGGAACCTGGATCAATTCCCCAATGATCGAGTTCGTCCCCTGCCCGCTGCCAGGATCAACCGTTGACAGATGGATTTGTTTAACCATGTAGGGCGGGTTACTGAAGCAATCGGTAAACTGTGGTTCCACCTCTGACGGGAATAGCTGGCGATTTGCCAGGAAAAGGCATATATCGGTATTCGTTGGATTTACCAGTAGTTCCGTCTCAGAATATGCGCGGGAATAATTTACCGCGAACAGCCCTCCCGTGCGGTTAAATTCATCGATGATATAACCGGTATCAGCGTTGAAAGCAAAAAAATGGTCTAACCCGCCACGGCTGGTCTCTGAGTAGACACCGGTAGCGTCCACCCCATTAAACCGGTTGGCATTCCCCAGCAGAATATCCGTATTGATCAGGGTGGGCATGATGGCGTAAACCGGCATGCTGGGTGGCAGGACCTGTGGTTGCTGCGCTGGTTTCTGGTTTGAGGTTGTAGGAGATTGATTGGCTGAAGATGTTCCAGGCTCCGATTGGGCAACACTGGATGGTGGAACAGACATCGCAAACATGGATAAGGAAAGAGATATTACCAGGACAATATTGAGAACTTTCTTGCGAATCATATACCCTCCATTCTTGAACAAGCTGGATAATCGGGCTTTTTCGGTTTTCTGGGAAAGGATCTGGATGCAAACCCTCAAAGCCCATGCTATCAACGTTATTGGCAATATATAAGAGTTATATTATTTATTATAC
>Ga0154777_1091_pt1 | contig 11088 bp, 9 predicted proteins | sample Rifle2008BG16ft_FD_105785 | JGI IMG/M metagenome (GOLD analysis project Ga0154777, IMG submission 105785) | Chloroflexi bacterium RBG_16_47_49 | reverse complement strand
CGAAGGGGATCCCCTTCGTCCTTCAATATTGGAACTACTAGTCAGGAGGTAATTCACCAAATGTCATACTGACATCGACACCAACCTGCCGGTTACGATATTTCCAATAAAAATACCAGGCGATGCCTAAAGCCCAAATCACGCCATACAAAATTAGTGATCCTCTTACAAGTTCCTGCTCTCCCATATCTACCATGAAGTAGAAGAAGTAGAAAAGTATGCCTAAATAGATCAGGTTCACGACAGCAGCAAGCGTAACAACTGGAATGCCCAGGATGTTCCATTTCTTGTATGGCGAGGTATCCCAAATTTGCCGAGCGCGCTTGGAGAAGGGGAATATCATCGCCGCGATAGCGGTTACACCAAACACGGAGACGATTTCCATTCCAGTGATCGATAACCCTTCCATCGGATCGCCTCTGAATGCATACAAAGCGATACCAATCTCTCCCAGTATGAAGCAAAGGATGTGATTCTTTACCGGTGAAGCCCAGCGATAATCAATGTCAGCGAACCATTTGGGTCCCATCCTATCCATGCCCCAGGCAAATAAAATGCGTGGGAAAGCCAGGTAAGATAAGGCAACCCACCACAAGTTGAATACCATGAAAGACATTGCCATCATAAAGACTATGAATTTGTTTTGGGTGATTACCGCCGCCAAACCAACAAAATGCGTCGACCATGGTAATGTATAACCCGCTAAACCTTCTCCCATATTATCAACCCAGGCAGTGGCGGATAGGAATTCAAAACCGACCGTCCGGTAGAGTACGATAGCCAACCATGTCATAAAAAACGCTGGGACAAGGATGGCAGAAAGGTTTGCCAGGATGATGGTTTTATCGGGTCGTTTTACTTCACCAGCAATGAACGTGATGCAGTAAGAATAGGCGAACAACCAAGAGCCAGCAACCATCACTCCCAAGGAGTCTTTCCAATTCCATGTGGTAGGTAGGACATATCCACCTTCCTCCATGGTGGCTCGTGCAGTGGTCAGGAATCCTTGATAATCCAGTGAGCCGTATTGAACTGCCAGACTATTCCAGGCGGTGACAAAAGCATCCCGGGATGTGAATGTAAATACTAACAGAATGATCGTACAGCCCACGATACCCAAGACCATGGTCACCTTCTGAACTGTGGCGAAAACTTTCATGCCGAATACCACAAACAGTAAAGCGATCGCACTTACAACACTGGAGATCAAAAAGACTGCCATGGGTGTTTGTACTGCATCAGCAGCAGCTTCGAGTCCCAAGAATTGGAACATCATTGTGAGTCCTGGATCGATGGTCCATGGAGCTAATACAAAGATCCACATGATCCACACGAAGGCATTACCAAAAGATTCTGCAATGCCGATGACCGGATGAATGATGCGGGAGTTATAAATATACTCGCCTCCCGACCGAGGCATCGAGCCACCCAGGATACCCCAAACGAGGGAAAAACCAATACCGCAGAGTAAAGCCGATAATAATGTTCCAATGATCAGGTTTCCCCCAGTATACACACCCAATCCAAAACTAATCATTACCCACATACTTGGGGTAAGTCCTTGGTTCATGAAACCTACACCAAATGCATCAATAAATGATAATCCCCTTACAAGACCACTCGCTTTTCGTGCAAAAGCCATTTGTTCTGGCATTTTTTCATCCTCCTTCTGAAAAATTTTGGTATTAATACATATCTATTAAATTACCGGAGCCAATGAACAAACCTTCTTTATCTTATGCTGCCTCCTTTCCTTAAAACTTCCTAGACCATTCCTTTGGCCATCTTTCAATTACAACCTTCTTTTGTGTGAAAAATTCAACCGCATCCCAACCTTGACCATGTAGATCACCAAAAAAGCTATCCTTCCATCCGCTAAATGGAAAGAATGCCATCGGTGCAGCGATACCGACATTCACGCCAACATCACCCACTTCGGCTTCATTCCGAAACTTCCGAGCCGCGGATCCATTCGATGTGAAAATGCATGCCATATTTCCATATTTGGTATTATTCACCAATCCCATCGCATCTTCAAGTGTATTTGTATGGATTAACCCCAATACAGGTCCAAAGATTTCTGTATTGGCTATTCCGCCTTCAGGTGGCACATTGACTAAAATTGTTGGACGCACAAAGTTTCCTTGTTCATATCCCAGGATGGTTGGATTTCTCCCATCAATCGGAACGGTAGCACCTTCCGCTTGGCTTTTTCCTATCAATTCATTGATTCTAGATTTGCTCTGCGTAGTTATCACAGGTCCCATCTGGACACCATCATCAAGTCCATAACCAGTTACTCGACTTGCAGCCGCATCACAGATTGATTCAGTAAAAATATCCCTAGCTTCACCTACAGTTATGGCAACCGAAGCTGCTGCACAGCGTTGACCAGCACAACCAAAAGCACTGTCAGCGGTGATCTTAGTGGTCATCTCCATATCAGCATCTGGCATGATCACAATCGGGTTCTTGGCTCCTCCCTGGCATTGCGCTCGCTTGCCATTTGCTGTAGATCGGCTGTAGATATATTTTGCCACCATTGTGGAGCCAACAAAACTCACTGCCCGAATTGCCGGATGATCAAGTATTCCATCCACAACAGATTTGGTTCCATTCACCAAATTTACAACACCCGATGGAAATCCAATCTCATCAATCAGGGAAAAGATTCGCTGCATGGTTAGTGGCACTTTTTCAGACGGCTTTACGATATAGGTATTGCCACATGCGAGTGCATAAGGCATGAACCAAAATGGGATCATCCCTGGAAAATTGAACGGGCATATTGCTGCACAGACTCCAACGGGTTGTCGGATCATAAACTCATCGATACCCCGCGCAATATCTTCGTTGTTATATCCTTGCATCAGGATGGGCATACCTGTTGCGATCTCCACATTCTCAATCGCCCGCCGCATTTCACCGTGTGATTCTTCCAGGGTCTTCCCACATTCGATCGTAATTAACCGAGACAATTCTTCAAAATGATCATCAAGTGCATTTTTTAACTTAAACAGATACTGAACTCGTTCTGTCACTGGCGTACGTTTCCAGTCGTTAAAAGCGTTTGCTGCAGATAATGCAGCGCGTTCTACATCATCAATCGACGACAATGGAGTCTGTGTAAGTAATTCCTGAGTTGCCGGATTTATGACTTCAATAAATTCAGTCGCTGTGGATTTAACCCATGAATTATCGATATAGTTGTAAATATTTTCCATATACTCATTCCTCGTAAAGTACATCTGTGATGCGTAAGGCTTTGTCAATTATTGCTAACCCCTCATCAATTTGAGTGGTTGTTATGCAAAGAGGGGGTACTACAAACAATACATTATGAAAGATAAAGGTGAATAAGCCCTGTTCTTTTAGAAATCTGCCAGTTTCCAAGAGTGGGTCAATAGGTTGTTTCGTTGATTTATTTCTAACGATTTCGATGGCAGTAAATAGACCGATATATCTCACGTCACCAACACTCAAGTGATTTTGTTTTAGCTCTTCTAATCGTTCACCAAGGTATTTTCCGACCAATACAGCATTCTGAAGCAACCCGTCTTCTTCTAAGACATTAATTGCAGCTACCCCGGCAGCACAAGCCAGTGGATGTCCACTATAGGTCAAGCCACACCAGAGCATCCTGTCTTCAAAATAAGCTGCGATTGGCTCTGACACAATTACTGCACCTAAGGGTACGTACCCAGAAGTAATCCCCTTGGCTGTGGTAATAATATCAGGTACAACATTCCAATTATCGACAGCAAACCATTTCCCCGTTCTTCCCCAACCACTCATTACCTCATCTGACATTAAAAGAATCCCATATTTATCACACAACTCTCTTACTCTAGGCCAATAGTCATCCGGCGGAACAATCAAGCCATTTGACCCCGTCACTCCCTCCATGATAATCGCAGCAATTCGGTCAGGTCCTTCGTAGTTGATTACCTCATCCACATGAGCGATACATTCTCGGTGACAGGTCTCAATCGTCCAGCCAAATGGACAGCGATAGCAAAATGGATCCAGGAAATGGACAACCCCGGGTAATGCCGGCTCGACAGGTAATCGCCGATAATCCCCGGTTAATGCAATTGCCCCGTGAGTCGCCCCATGGTAGGAGCGGTAGCGAGCCATAATTTTATTCCGGCCTGTATAAAACCGGGCGATTTTAATGGCGTTTTCATTCGCCTCAGCTCCGCCTAAACAGAAGAATGTTTTCTTTAAATTTCCCGGAGCAACTTCAGCTATTTTTTTCCCTAACAAACCACGTGCCTCAGTGGCCATACCCGGATGTGCATAACATAGTTGAGCAGCCTGTTCCTGGATGGCTTTGATCACTTTGGGGTGCTGGTGACCAATATTCATATTCATCAACTGGGAAGAAAAGTCGATGTACTGTTTCCCATCTGTATCCCAGAAATAAACTCCTTCGGCGCGTGATATAGGGATCGGATTTGTTGCAGATTGGACTGACCATGAAAACAGAGTGTATTCCTTATTCAAGTTCACAATTTCTTGAGTCGATAATTTGCTGTGTTCGTTTATCATTAAATACTCCGTGAAATAGGTAATTGGATTCTTAATTACTAATATCTCCGATATCTACCTTCTGACAGCTTTTACAGCGTCCGACATCACATTCAAGGTCGTATCAATATCAGAATCAGTGTGGGCAAAACACAGGAACCAGGGTTCGCGTGGGTCATGATCAGGCATAACTCCCCGCTCAATTATATAATCCATTAGACGAAGATAATAATCCTGCTCTGTTTCCTGCCAATCTCGTTGTGCGGTAACTTTCTGCACCCCAACAGCAAAAGAAAGCATCGCAGGATAGCCATGGACACTTGCAGGAATGTTAGCCTGGATAAATATATCCTTTAATCCGTGCATCAATTTTTTACCACGCTCCTCAATCGTCTCAAGAATAGGTTTTTCTTTCAACAATCTTAGGGTGGCAATCGCTGCGGCAACACCTGGTTTATTATTATTGTACGTCCCTCCTTGAGCAACCCCTTTTCCTATGATGCTCATAATTTCTCCATTACCTCCAAATGCAGCAATTGGGAAACCATTACCAAGGGCTTTGGCGTAAGTAGCCATATCGGGTTTGATATGATAGTACTCCTGCGCACCACCTCGGGCAATCCGAAACCCGGTTTTAACTTCATCCAGGATAAATACAATCCCGTACTCGGTACATTTTTCTCGAATAAATTCCAGAAAACCTGGGATTGGTTCAATCGCAGCGCAGTTCCCTAAACAAGGTTCAGTGATGATAGCGGCGATGTCAAAGCCTTCCCTCCTCAATACCTTATCTAAAACTTCAATGTTGTTGAATGGAAGTGTGATAATCAAATCATTTAGTGATTTCGGGATGCCAGAACTCGATGGAATTGCAATGGGATTATTGATATTCCCATATGCTTCGGCAGGAGCATAAGTTGAAAATAAGGTATAGTCTTGGAATCCGTGATACATTCCCTCGAACTTTATTATCTTCTCCCGCCCAGTATAAGCTCGGGCTACACGTAATGCATGCATCGTTGCTTCTGTTCCCGAGCACGCCAGTCTGACCATCTCCACGCAAGGGCACATATCAACGATCATTTCAGCCAACTCAACTTCCAATTCGTTGGTCATTGCGCATAATACTGCTCGATCGATTTCTTCGTGTACTTTGGTATTTACTTCATCGTATGCGTGACCAAGGATGATTGGACCAAATGCCATGCGATAATCAATATATCGATTACCATCTAAATCCCAGAGGTAAGCACCTTTGGCTTTATCTACATAGGGTGTAATCCCTTCTCCCCAAAACCTAAAATTTGAATTCACCCCCAAAGGAATCGATTTGAATGCTCGCGCTTGCATCTCATTGCTTTTGGATCGCCTTGTTTCCATCGATGTTCTCCTCATTATCATTCTTAATCATCTCACTATCAACAGATTCACATGCTGTTCCAGGCATTTTCCATTGATACACGTCTTTTAACACCAAAGGAACGATTGATGTCGTCGTTTTGCGTACCCCGGGGATCTTTCCGATAACGTTCGTTACAAATTGGTATACTTCATTAGTATCATGGCCAACAACTTGAATGCTTATATCCCTTTCGCCAATCGAGCAGGCGACATAACTGACGCATTCGTATTCTGTTGCTTTTTTTGCGACATCAAGAATAGCCCCGGATTCAACTTCCAAAAACACATCCGCAGTTACAACATATCCTAATGATTTTGGATTGGTTATTGCACTAATTTGAATGTAACCTTCTTTGACGATTCGCTCAATCCTATATCGAATCACCCTTTCAGAAATCCCCCCAATACGTCGTGCCATTTCAGATGCAGGCATCCGACCATCTTCCATCAATAAATTAACTATTTTTTTATCTGTATTGTCTATTTCATACATAAGTTTGCTAATTTTCTTCCGTTTCCAACATAAATTATATAAATTAATGGGGCAACTGTCAAGCTAAAATAAAATCGTGAAAGCTCGTATATAATTTTTATCCAATTTTAATCATTTGATTAACCTCCAAATAAGAAAGAATCTTCGCTATGGTATAATGTTTTTTTAATGGACACCGAGACTAACGAGAATCTTTCGCAATCCACACAATCTACTCCAGATCCAAACTATCTACGGAAACAACGTTTAATAATTGCTGGTATTGTAATAATTGGAATCATCACCCTTGGATTACTCGTAACTGGTTTGGTATTTCTCCTTTCTCCTTCTCTAACCTCGATCGATACTGTCGGTCGTTTGAGAGATATATTTATTATCCTGATGGCGCTGGAAGCATTGCTTATCGGTTTAGCATTAATCATTCTGATGATTCAAATTGCACGATTAACGAATTTACTCGAAAACGAGGTAAAACCAATCCTCGACTCTACCAATGAAACAATTAGTAATCTGCGTGGGACAACAAAATTCTTAAGTGATAATCTTGTTGAACCCGTTATCAAATTGAATGAAGTCATTGCAGTTTTTCAAAAGGTGACGGATATCTTGCACGTGACTAGAAAAAGATAACCAAAATTAGGAAAGGAGAAAACACGATGGGTGAACATGATAGTGATTTTGGCGCATTCCTTGCTGGCTTTCTCGTAGGTGGTGTGATCGGTGCAGCAGTGGCATTGATGCTTGCACCTCAATCAGGAGAAGAAACCCGTACTTTGATCCATGACAGAAGCATTGAGCTTAAAGATAAAGCTGTTGAAAAAGCAGAAACAGCTAGAATTAAAGCAGAAGCTGCTGCAGCTGAAGCTAGAGCTCGAGCGGACGAGTTAGCTAAATTAACACAGAAAAAAGCGACTGAGTTAAAGAAAAAAGGTCAGGAAGCATATCAGACTCAAAAATCAAAAATTGAAGAACTCGTACAGAAAAGAGTGAAACCAACTTCAGATGACTCATCTGAAGTTACCGTAGAAGGATAAGACACCTCAAATTAAAATAACGGAACCCAATCAACAATATATGGGTTCCGTTATTTTTCGTTAATGTTAAAGCTATAACAATTCAGTTAGCACCTGCGGAATTGCATTCAATACATCACTGGCGATAACCGAGGCAGTATTGCCCAATCGTTTCGCGGCTAACAAACCAGCATGAGCATGGATCCAGGCACCAGTGCAAGCAGCATTATATGCATCTAGTCCTTGGGCAAGTAATCCGGTTATTATCCCAGCCAATACATCTCCAGTCCCTGCCTTTGCCAAAGCAGGTGTTGCAACTGGTACGACAGCAATTTGCCCATCCGGATTGGCAATAATTGTGAATGCTCCTTTCAATACAACCACATGACCCCAAGTTGATGAGTATCTTCTTGCGACATCTATTCGATTCTCCTGGATTTCCTCAGTCGATAATCCTGTCAATATCGCCATTTCACCTGGATGAGGGGTAAGGATTGCGGGTGAGGGGAGTAATTCTGACCATTTCTCGATCTTCCCAATTAGCTTGAGCCCATCTGCATCCAAAACACAGGGAATTTGAATACTTTCCCAATCCAAACTTGACTTTCCCTCAAGGACGAAACCAATTTTGCCCTTATTTTGCTTACCACTGCTATGGATTAACCGTATTAGAAATTCTTTAGTCGTTTCTTCCGATCCGAGACCTGGTCCGATTAGTAATGCAGTCGTTCGGTTTATATTTTTTCGAACCACCTGAGCAGCATCAGCTGAGATTACCCCCATCTCATTGGGTAACAAGACCCATGTCGATTCTGGAAATTGACCTGATAATGCTGCATGCAAAGGGATGGGCACAGCCATCGTTACTTGTCCAACGCCGACTCGATACGCCGCTAAACCCGCTAAGTATGCTGCACCTGTGTAATTGACCGATCCTGCAACAATGAAGGCAGTGCCAAACGTCCCTTTGTGAGAATATAATGGTCGCTTGGGAAGGGTTTGCTTAATCAGTTCACCCTCCAGGATGATTTTGTTATTGTCTTTATAAGAACTTAATTTTTCAATTGAGCCTATACTGGAAACGCGTATCTCACCGGTAATGTTTGCCGCGGGAAATCTGATCAACCCAAGTTTCACGCCTGCCAGGGTTACGGTGATTTCTGCAGGAATTGTTTCGGGTGCAGTATCACCTGTATCACAATCCACTCCGGATGGGCAATCAACAGCTACAATGTGCAATTTTTCCGGGGACGTTTCTTGATGCCTATTCACGATGGTTAACACATTGGCGATTTCCCCTTTGAGAGGTAACTTTATACCTGTACCTAAAACCCCATCAATTAATACTGAATTCGTTTTTAACAACTCATTCAAGAATTTAAACCTATAATCTTCCTTAAGATCGATAACATTCCCACCCAAGTCTATCAATCTCTCAATCAAAGGATCATCGGCAGGCCGCTTCCGAATGATATAAGCAGAGGTAATCCAATTGGTCCTTGCAAGATGAGACAGTGCCACCAATGCATCTCCGCCATTATTACCAGAACCTACCAGTGCTAAAACTCTTTTATTTTGTATATGGCTATACGTAATTCTGATTTCACTCGCGATACCCCTGCCTGCATTTTCCATCATTGTCTCATAAGATAATCCCTTTTTATTGGCCTCTTTTTCCAATGATTGCATTTCGGTCACTGAAAATAATTTCACCATATATCCTCCAATGTCCATTCCATCCCCAAGTTTAACAATTTTTCTTTACTGGGGTAACCGGTATTGGCATCCCAGCCACGCATGCTATAGTACGCCTCAAGCATATTGTCAATATCCGGGAAATACCCCTTCGCTCCAGCAGGGTAATCCATATATGGTTGTAGAAAAGCTTTCGGAAGACGATCGTTCTTTCGTGATAAACCTAAGCGATTATTGATTATCCTTTTTAAATTCCAACCACGCTCACCTGAACGCATTAATTTTTCTAGTGACAATTCAAAACCACAGGCAGCATTGACCAAACCTAAAACCGTCTCAGGCGGTACATTCGCAAAAACACAAAGTACCAATGAGTTCGAAATGGTGCGCCAATCTTGATGAATTGCTACGTTCCGCGCTTTTTCTGCACCCGCATGCCTAGAATACGGTGCCATTCCGATACTTGTTAAAACCTGGCCAATATCTATTAAAAAATAATCCGATTGGTTATGGCATGCTCCACGTGGTGAGGTGGCATAGACAAATGCCATACCGCTGGATCCACGCGGGTCATGGTATGGCACTTCCAATCCATTAACCTGAACTGCTTCGTCTTCATGTCCAAAATATTTACCCAACTCTCTCGACCCTTTTGCAATCCATGCACCAATACCGATTTTTTTCTGGGTTTGATGCACTAATTTTTCCATAGTATCTGGATTTCCCCAATCCAGTGTAATTCCACCGGTATCCTCCACTGAGATTACTCCCATCTCAAATAACTTTATCGCCAGACCGATCGTGTTACTGATACTTATAGTATCCATTCCATACCGGTCACATATTTCTCCTAACCTGGTGATCGTAACTGGGTCATCATATAGCAAATTTGGACCAAATCCTGCCAAAGTCTCATACTCTGGTCCTTTCCTTTTCTCGCCATCCTCTAATTTCACCACTCTGCCACATGCAATCACACAAGCATGGCACGCACTCGTGCCAACTAAAATACTTTCAGCGATATTTGAACCAGAGATTTTCGTTGCACCCTCAAATTCACCATTTTGAAAATACCTTTTTGGCATATCCGTAAGGTAATCAAAATAATCAGCGGGACCAGCAGTACCAAGATCATGTAATATATCCGTGAATGTATCAGCTTTTAACTCATGGTTCGCTTTTGACCTTATAAGAGCATACTGGTCCGCATCAGCTACTGGAACTTTTCCATACCCCTTGACTGAAATCGCCTTCAAATTTTTCGAGCCCATCACTGCGCCCATCCCAGTGCGACCAGCTACCCTTCCATGGTCGGTTAAGACAAGCGCAAACGGGATTTTGGATTCACCCGCTGGCCCAATGACAGCTACTCTTGGATTTTTTACATCCAACTCAGCTTTCACAGCTGCTTGAGTGGTATATGTATCCATGCCCCACAGATGCATGGCGGGATGAATCTCTACCTTCTTATCTATGATACTGATATAGACCGGTGATTCTGCTTTCCCACTGATCCACAAACCATCATATCCCGCCATACGTAATTCAGGACCCCAAAAACCGCCACAATTTGATTCTCCCCATAAACCTGTAGCCGGCGATTTAGCACAAATAACGAAGCGACCAACAGCAGGACCAGAGGTTCCTGTTAACGGCCCATTCATAAAAACCAAAGGTGCTTCTGCAGAAAGCGGGTCAAGACTTTTAGTTAAGTCTTCATACATTATCCTTGCAGCTAAGGAGGCTCCACCCAAATAATCGTTCTCCCAATTTTGGGGAACAATTATTTCATCGATAGATCCATTAGTCAGGTTGATCCGCAGGATAGGTTGCATAACGCCTCAGTATCAGGAAAATAATCTAGCCACCCTACACTTTTAAGAAAAAAGGGTTGATCGGCACGATAAATGTACTCCTTAACTTTGCTCGAACAAAGAAGAGGAGAACACCATGCCG
>Ga0154777_1007_pt1 | contig 11148 bp, 8 predicted proteins | sample Rifle2008BG16ft_FD_105785 | JGI IMG/M metagenome (GOLD analysis project Ga0154777, IMG submission 105785) | Chloroflexi bacterium RBG_16_47_49 | reverse complement strand
GATATCAAGGGCGCTCTTTGCCGGAAGTCGCTAGCGTTTTGTGCGAGCGATATACAGGGTTTGCAAAAGGAAATTAATTGAATGTTTTTGTTTCAAGGGCTCTCTTTGCCCGTAGTATCGCGAATGATCTTTATGAGCGATATCAGGTTCAATTCCATAGATGAAAGTCAATACTTACTTTAGTCCCACCATCGAATTGGATTCGTTCACGTGTACACTTTATTCGCAGGTACGCCAGTGATCTTCACAGGTATTATTGAAAATGTTGGTAATATATTCGTTCCTCTTCGTTTTTTTTTGAAACGAATATATCCACAACATCCCTCTTCATGATTTGCTTTATCCATTTCTATTCATCATCCCGTTGAACCATCATATTCCATTAAGGGTAGTTTGATAGAATTGTATTGTAATTTAAGCATAAGGTTGAACTATGAGTAATTTACCCGATAAAAAAGCAAATTATCGCTGGGGGGATTGGTTATCTGCAGTTCTACTGGTCCTTATCATCCAGATTGCAGTAGGCCGCCTGGTCGCGACTCTCTGGACGAAAGACCTTCGCCTGGTTCAGGTCGTCGCGCTTCTGGGGACCATTCTGGGTTTATCCCTTGGGATTAGTATTTTCAAGCGCTTTTGGGTTGTTGTATTGGCAGTTATGTACGGTTTGGTCCTGATTCCATGGCAAATTGGATTGACTCTCGATCCTGAAATTGCCTGGCGTGATCGTCTGGTAAACCTTTGGGGTAGGTTGGGTGTCGTTATTCAGGAATTATTTACCAGGAAACCTGTAACTGATAACCTTCTTTTTCTATCATTAATGGCTCTTTTATTCTGGTCATTGGCTATTTATGCCGGGTATATCCTGCTACGGGAAGGTAATCCGTGGAAAGTCATTATTCCCGGTGGGATTGCTGCGTTTGTGATCCATTCATTCGATCCGTTGTTAGTCAGCCGGTCGTGGTATCTGGCATTTTATCTATTCTTTGCCCTTTTGTTCGTCGCACGCATGGTTTATCTGAAAAATAAATCAACATGGAAGGAAAGCCACACACATACACCACCCGATATGGGGTTTGATTTCTCGCGGGTGGCTTTGGTATTATCGATGGTTTTGGTATTTTTTGCCTGGAATGTACCTGTTTTGGCAGAATCGTTCAGACCAGCTGCTGAGATCTGGCAGACCGCCTCAAAGCCATGGCTTACCACGAAAGACCGTCTAGGATTTATGTTTGCCTCCCTGCGTGCTTCAGTTGGATTGGTCCAGAATTTTTATGGAAATACATTACCTCTCGGGTTGGGGAGTCCGTTATCTGACCAGGTAATCATGGAAGTTGAGGCACCCACGGATCCACCCAATGGATTTCGTTTTTATTGGGAAGCCCGGACGTATGACACTTATGAAAATAATCTATGGACGACAGATTTGAAGGTTTTTCATGAACTGACTCCAGATAGTGTAGATATAAATCAACCTGGTGTCGCAGTTCGCCCAATCGTCACAGCCACATTCTTTCCTCACGTTCCAATTTCAAACCTCTATACAGTTCCAGCGCCATTGTGGGTCAATCTGTCGACTCAAGCTTATATGAATGTAAATCCTGATGGAACAGTCGATTTTGGCTCATTGATGAGCAAAGGATTTGTCCATCCAGGAGAGCAGTACACCATGCGCTCTGCCATCGATGCTTTGACGATTACCCAGCTAAAAAACGCAGGTACCTCTTACCCTCAATGGGTACTGGATGGATACCTTCAGTTACCCCGCAATATTACCCCTCGAACGAGGGAGTTAGCCGATGATATTGCCACTGGTTTAAGCAATCCATACGATATTGCCAACGCAGTGACTGAATATCTCCGCAACAACATTGTTTATAACCTGTCGATTGATCCACCTCCGCCAAATCAGGAGCGCATTGATTGGTTTTTATTTGACTATCAGTCCGGATTTTGTAATTATTATGCCTCTGCTGAAGTCATTTTGCTGCGTTCGTTGGGGATCCCCACTCGGATGGCGGTTGGTTTTGCTCAAGGTATTCGTGAGGTACCACCGATCCAGGAACTACCCCCCGTGGGAACTGGTCCGAATATCCCTTATGAGCAAATCAGTGAGACTTCCACGTATGTTGTCCGCCAAAAGGATGCGCATGCTTGGCCTGAAGTGTATTTCCCCGAGATAGGTTGGGTTATTTTCGAACCCACAGTTGCTCAACCTGAATTATTCAGACCCACTGGAGATACGGCCAGCAATGCTGATCCAAGCCAACAAGAACGTGGTCCTGATACTACCGATAATCAGCTGGACCTGAACAATCCTGATCTACAAAGACCATTAGATAATGCGACAAGCTCAAATTCTGGCACTACAGCTAATTTCTGGAACATTGGAAATATTATTAAATTGATCGCCTTGTTATTTGCTGTAGCTCTCTTGGGGATTGTCATCTGGCAGATCCAGCGAGGATTCAGAGTGAGACCATTCCTGGAGCGGATTTCCATTGAATTACCCGAAGGCTTGGAAAAAGGATTGCGGAGTATTGGTATTCGACCACCTGATTTTCTGGTCAATTGGATATATTCCATGAGGCTTCCCGCCTTATCGCGATCATATCTGGAGATAAATCACGCTCTCACACGCATTGGGAAAAAGCCTGCAATCTATGACACCCCATCAGAAAGGACGACTTCACTTGTAAGTGCTATTCCTTCTACTTCACTGCCCGCAGAGAAATTGTTGACTGAATATCAGACTTCAGTTTACAGTCCTAATGAAGGGAACCAGGAGATTGCCCGAACAGCTGGTGCAGATATAAGGAAGTTATCCTGGCTTGCCTGGTTAGGACGGTTATTGGCTCGCTTCCAGGAACCAGGTCGTTGATCGTAATAACACTAGCATGAAGGTAATATTTTCGAGGAGAACGGTTATTAAAACAAACACCCTCTATCGCTCCAGGCTCAATAAGTCCATCAAGCGTGACAATATCGTTAAAATGGAAAATCGCCGAGACTCGTAACTTCTATAAGGGGCTGACCAGGTGAGAATATTTGTCTGAAAAAATTGCTGGAGTTCCCCCAGTATGCCAGAATAAGACCGTTTCATCATGCTTAAAATACCCTTTGCGGATGAGATCGATCAGCCCGGCAGCTGCGCGGCCTGTGTAGACTGGATCGAGCAATAGCCCTTCCAGGCGGGCAAACAAACGGATCGCTTCAATCTCCGGGGTTCCCATGATCCCGTATCCCCCGCCAGTATAATTATCGTTGACCAGTATATCTTGAGCAGTAATATTGGTTTTTTCGCCCAGCGTATCTGTAGTTGCCGTAGCCAGGGATGCCACGCGTTCTTTCAAATCAACCTCAGTCTCATCCACGCTGATACCCAATACTTTACCCCTGAAGCCAAATAATCTTGCCCCAGCTGCCAGCCCTGCCTGTGTGCCTCCTGAGGACGAGGCAAAAACGATCCAATCCGGTGTGTATCCCTGGGTAAGTAATTCTTGCACAGCATAAACGTAGGCTGTCGCTCCGGTTGTGTTCGACCCCCCATAAGGGATCAGGTAGGGTCTCCTGCCTGCTTCCCAAGCTTTTTGAAAGGTTGACTGAAGCATGGCGTCGCGCTCTTCATCGGACGTCCAGACAATTTCTGCGTTAAATAAATGGTCCAAGAGTAGGTTGCCGGTTGCTATTGATGGCTTTTCACCAGATAAGACGAGAACACAATCAAACTTGAGGCGAGCACAGGCAGCTGCAGTCTGCCGGCAATGGTTGGATTGCACCGCGCCGGCAGTTATGATTGTTCGTGCTCCATTTGCCTGTGCTTCAGCGAGCAAATATTCCAGCTTGCGGGTTTTATTTCCACCAAAAGCCAGTCCGGTGAGATCATCACGTTTAACCAAAATGGTGGGACCACCCAACTCAGCTGTAAGCCGTGGTAGGAGCTCAACTGGAGTGGGGAGCTGTGCAATTCTGATGCGTGGGAGTGTTCTCATTATAGTATTATCCAACGACTTGTTTTGTACTAGCATTGCCATGGTGGCGCATGATATCCAACAAACCGGGCAGCGTTTTGGAATATAGTCGGTAAAGCATGCGGTTCATTGGCAAGTCCCAGGCTCCGAGATAACGATGGATTGTTCCACCTAACCCTTCCTTAAATCGATAAACACCCCACAAGGGGTCAGTTTCCACAAACTCATCCGGAGCCCCCCACAAATCATAGATGCTGCAATTTGTACTCTTGGCACGTTTTATAGCTTCCCATTGAAGCAGGTAGTTTGGCATCTTATCCCGGTGGGCTAATGTGGACATTCCATATAAGTACCACGCTTTACCTGCAAAACGGAAAATTATCGCTCCTGCCACAGGGTCTCCATCTACTTCAGCAATCAATACCTCAGCCACTGGATGATCTAAAGATTCTGGTCCTTGACTACACATAAAAGTATTCCATACTTCTCGGTAATAGCTTTCATTCCGGATGACGAAGCCGTCGCGCAGCGATGTCTCAGCATACATCCTGAAGAGCATACCAAGGTCAGTTGCCTGACCGATATGTACATTGACCCCTTTGCGCATTGCCAGGTTCACGTTGTAACGTGTTTTTTGCTTCATGTTGGCAAGGAGGTCTTCTTCACTTGGATGAAGATCAATTAATACCGTATTCCGGAATTGAACTTGATCTTCAGAGAATTGCCAACCCCTCGCGGTTAAGGTGTTGGCAACACTCGCTCCGAGCGGTGATTCTGTCGATCCATTTAAACCTGGAACACCAGTACCGATTTCTACGTCTGGATCGATCTTTATAAATATAGCACTATGTTTTTGGGTAAACTGTCCAAGATCATCGAGGACTCGCTGCCTCAGGAGGGCATCATTCCAGTCAAGCAATGGACCTTTCGGTATATAGATAACCCCCATGCGATGGGAGAACCCACCAATCGTTATCTTTCGCTGAAGGGCAAGTGCAGCAGCGACCAGATGCTTCTTTTTATGATCATCGATGTTTTTATTGGTAATTAGCTCAATTTGCCCATGTTCTTCGACCCAAAGCAGGTAATGTGGTTGCCAGCCGAATTGAGATTTAACCTTTCCCCATTCCCAGGTTTGCAGGATATGAGCACCCGGTAAAGTTGCGATATTGGCGTTCCATTGCACAGGATTTAGCTGAGGAGGGTTTTTTGGGAGCATTTGTGCACCTATATCTAATTATCCCTCGGGGCTTCGATAATTTAACCACAATGTATATAGACGATAGAGGAAAGGATTGTAGATTCGATCCCATGGTCCAACCGAACGCTTTAGCTCACCTCCAAAACCACGCTTAAATCGATATACCCCCCATAAACCAGCGCTTTGGCTCATAAAATTGTTTTCTAAAGTGGCTAAATCTACATCAGGTACTCCCCAAAGGTCGTATTCCGTACAACCCTGAGACTTTGCCCAACGGATTGCTTCCCATTGCAGAAGGTAATTAGGCATTTTATCCTTGTACATATTTGAAGACGCACCATAGAAATACCATGCGCGGTTCCCGTTTCTAAAAACAATCAATGCGGCAAGAGGCGTACCATCATATTCGGCAAGCAAAAGTTGGCATTGATCACGCGTGTGAAACAAGTCAAATGCCCGTTGGTAATATGCCAGATTATGAATGCCAAATTGGTCGCGCTGACCAGTGATTTCCATCAGATGATAAAAAGAACCAAGGTCCGTGTAAGGCTTAACCACCACATTCTTCTTAAGTGCCAGATTGATATTGTAACGAGTCTTTTGCTTCATTCGCCCAAGGATTTGTGTTTCTTCTCCCGTGACGTCAATAATCAGCGTCCGCAAAGGTTGAATGCTATGGTTACTCGGGGTGAAGTGGTTCGGAACTTGTCCTTCTGGAATTTCGAACTTTTTATCATCGCTCATCCAGATATCAGGCTCGATCTTTACAAAAATACATTTCCTACGCTTACAAATTTCATCAATTTCAGGCCATAATTGATGCCAATCTGATCCAACAGGTCCTTTGGGGATATAAGCAAAGCGAAAACCAGGCAGGATTTGTTTTATCAGCAGCTGCGCTCCACATTCAGTTGATGCTACATAAACGACTTGCCAGCCAAAGTCCGCTTTGAATTGCCCCCAGGCTGAAGTCTGCAGGATGTGAGTGTTAGGATATCGAGCTAAATAGTCGTTCCATTCACTTGGAGTGATTTCTGCCATGACGGGTTAGATCACAGAAGTTATATCCGGTGAGGGCGTACTGCTCACCACCGCACCCGGGACTATTTTATTTAACATACTTACGATCTGATCTGGGTCACTTTTCTTTGCCAGATCAATCAGATCATTTACGGCAGCTTCCAAATCAGTGCTGGTGAATACCTCATTTTCATTCAATCGGAGTACATCCGGGTGTATGGTTGGGATATAATCAGCACCTTCATCCCACAGTGCTTCACTTAACTTTTCCCCTGGGCGGATTCCAGTAAATACGATCTCGATGTCTTTGCCGGGTTCGAGCCCGGAGAGGCGGATCAAATCCTGGGCGAGATCAAATATCCGGATTTGCTCCCCCATGTTTAAAACGAATACTTCTCCACCCTTCCCCATCGCAGATGCTTGAAGGACAAGATGAACCGCTTCAGGAATGGTCATAAAATAGCGTTGCATATCAGGGTGGGTAACAGTGACTGGTCCACCATAATCGATTTGGCGTTTAAATAGCAATAAAACACTGCCGCGACTACCCAGTACATTTCCAAAACGCACCACAGAAAATGATTTCCCTGTCCTGCGGGCTGCATCCAAGATGAGCATTTCGCCGATTCGCTTTGTGGCTCCATATACACTCGTGGGACAGATCGCTTTATCAGTGGATATCATGACCAACCTTTCCACATTACTTGCAAGTGACGCCTCAACCACATTGCGGGTTCCTTGAATATTATTACTAATTGCTTCCTCAATATTTGCCTGCATCAAAGGGACATGTTTGTGGGCAGCTGCGTGAAACACTACCTGAGGTCGGTAGGTGGAAAAGAGGTGGTTTAGATGTTCCTTATCGCGGATATCTGCTATTAGTGGATGAATAACTAATGAAGGAAAGCTCTGCTCGAGGTCGATGATTGTCTCAAAAATGCTATTTTCTCCGTGCCCTAAAAGGAATAATTCCACGGGTTCCCAACGAGCAATTTGACGGCATAATTCACGACCAATTGAGCCGCCCGCCCCTGTAACCAGAACCCGCCGGTCTCCCAGGCTCAATCCGACTAACTCGTCATCAATATGCGTGGGTACCCGTCGGAGCAGATCGGTGATGTCAACTTCCCGTAATCGATTTACACTGACCTTTCCCCCAATTAGCTCATGCAAACTTGGCATGGTCCGTGAGGGGATGTTTTTTTCCCGGCAAATATCAGTAACTTTACGAACAACTTGCCCTGGTGCACTCGGGATGGCAATAATGACTTCATCCACCTTCTTCAAATCAATCACCCGTGCTAATTCATCCAGCCTTCCTATCACAGGAGTTCCGTGGATCTCCTGCTTTTGTTTTGCAGGATCATCGTCCACAAACCCGACAGGTGTCAGGTTGGTTTGTGGATTTCGCTGCATCTCCCTTACCACAAGCGCACCTGCATCACCCGCACCGGCAATCAGGACCCGCTTCAGGCGGCTTTCAGTCTGTTTGGAGGATGATTGGCTTTCGGAAACAATCCGGTAGGAAAAACGCAATCCACCCACTGCCAGGAGCGATAATAACCAATCTATGACAAGAACCAAACGGGAAAAATCCTTCGCCACCATCATAGTGGAGATTAGACTGACAATGATTGAGACAATGATCGAGGCTGTCGTAACCGCGATGGCTATTAATTTTAACTCGCGGATGCTCGCATATGCCCATAGACGGCGATACAAGCCAAATTGGTTATAGATCAGGGGTTTGATGATTAAGGCTACACCAATCATGGTCAGTATTTGATATCTGAAATCATATAACCTGGCACCTAATGGTACCCGGAGAACAAAACTACCCAGGACACAAACGATAATAAATAACAAGTCCCCCGCTAACACAGTCCGATTTCTGGAGAGGAAATGGGGTTTCATGCTATCTTCCCCTCAAGCTAAGCACCAAGGTTGGTGTTCGGGCAATAATCCTTAAATCCATGATGAGGTTGCGATGCATGATGTAATAAAGGTCGTATTCAAGTTTTTCAATCGTCTCATCGATTGTCGAAGCATATTGCTGGTTCACCTGTGCCCAACCGGTCATTCCAGGACGGACTAACAACCTTGCCCGATAGAATGGTACATGTTTTTGGAACCACTCCACCAATTCGGGACGTTCAGCGCGTGGTCCCACCAGGCTCATCTCTCCATGCAGCACGTTATAAAATTGCGGTATCTCATCAATATGGGTTTTCCGTAAAAAGAGCCCCACCTTAGTCGCCCGGCGGTCATTCTCTTCTGCCCATTGTGGTTGACCATCTGCTTCCGCGTCTTGGCGCATAGTCCGGAATTTAAATATTTTGTAGAGCTGACCGCCTCGACCCATGCGCATTTGACGGTATAAAATGGGTCGCCCTGATTCCACTAGAATTGCGACAGCCACAAATGGAAATAGGATCAGCAGCAAAATCATTCCCACCAGTCCACCCAGGATGTCAAGACCACGCTTGATCATTTCGGCAAAAGTTTCAGATCGAGCTTTGTCTACGAATGAACGCAGAATCCATTCGGCTTCCAGATAGCGGATCGGCACCCGATGGAGTAACTCTTCATAAGCTACTGGCATGCGAATGATCTCCATCCCAACTTCCTGTGCGTCCAACAATGCTTGAAACATGCCACCTTGCATTTGTCCGGAAATGGCCACAATTAGGTCAGTGATTTGATGGTCACAAATTGCTTTCAACAGTACATCACACCCACCTAACACTTCATATCCTTCAATGTTTTTACCGATCTTCTGGGGATCGTCATCAATAATTCCAACCAAAATGTAAGGGCGGGGTTTGATCTGGTTGATTATTTTTAGCATGATATTACCCGTCTCGCCTGCCCCGACGAGTAACATCCTGCGCATGAACTGGGGTGCGGTGAATATGCGGATATATAACAAGCGCCATAAAAGAGTAAGGGTGAATACGCAAATGATAAATGCTGCCACACCAATTCTGGGTAATGAGTTTGGTTCAGAGGTGAAGTAAAACACCATGTACATTCCCAAGCCAATCAAGGCTGAGAAAGCGATACTACGCAAAGTCTGTCCTGGGTACCTGGCGCTATGTTCATCGTACAGTCTGGCCATCAATAGAGGCCAGACGAAGGGGAGCACGAAGAACCAGTTGGGGAGTCGGGCGATAAAATTCAATGAAAATACTTGATAGAGATCAGCAATTGACCAGATATAAATTGCGATGATCAATGCGATCTCGGCCATCAGGAAATCAACCAGTAGCAGGAGGGTTCGCCTTTCACGCGGGCGTAATCTCCATTTACTTGTCACTGGTGTGGTTTTTACCGCTATCATTTCTGGAGCTCTTTTACCTTTGGCTTAACCACCAGACCCCAGAGCAGTGCTGTTCCCCATGACAGGTGGATTGTCTCAATTGCTAACGGTACTCCAATGGCCATTGAAATATTTTTGTGAGTAATACTCATTTGGATTCCTGCGCTTAAGATAATCATTGTATATAGTAACACAATAATAACTAACAACAAACGTGCGAAGTACCATCCAAGAGATAAAAATCCCAGGCTGATGAGTGCCAATACAAATAATGGGGGAAGGATTTGGCGCCAGCGGAGTGTTTGCGGATATCTGCGCAGCATCTGAGCCTTCCAATATCCATAACGCCAATACTGCTGTGAGAGTTCCTTCAGGTTCGAGCGGGCATAATAGATGGAATGAATGGATGGGTCTAGCCAGACCTTGCCACCAGATTGCCTGAGGCGTGTGTTAAATTCATAATCTTCATTGGTGAGTAAAGTCTCGTCAAAAGCACCTATCTTTTCAATCAGCTCCCGGCGAAACGCACCAAATGGGACGGTATCAACTTCTTGGGCAGTACCTCCAATTCTATATAGAGCATCCCCAACGCCAAGACGGTGGGAGGCTGCTACAGCAATGGCTTTCGCGATCCATGTGGTCGCCCCGGGTTCGATCTTCCAAATCCCACCCACATTATCACCGAGACCTTTATCCAGTCCATCAATACAATACTTAATATAATCCCGGTCGGGAATAGAATGAGCATCCATTCGAATAAGATATTTACCTTGCGCATTTTCGATCGCCCGGTTTAGACCAGAGGGAATATCACGTTTTTTGTTGTCAATAATTCTGATCACCAAGTCTGGGTGACTTATTTGAAAATCTTGTATTACTGTTCGGGTACAGTCCGTAGACAGTCCGTCCGCGATAATAACTTCAATATCTTTCTGAGGATACGATTGACCATATATTGCCTCTAACAGCTGCTGGATGGTCGCTTCTTCGTTATAACAGGGTACGATCACTGATATATTGATCATAAAGAATGGTTGGATGAGCTTCGGTAAGTATTTTTCCGGGTCAATATTGAAGTAGACGTTATTCTCTTTGGTTGGTCCTTCATGGCTATTTTAGCCAGATATTTAGATTATTCAAAGTACGATAAAAAATTTCGTCGATCCCGGATAGTGCAACGTATGTAAATGGAATTATTAATAGAACGATATCATAACGGATTTTACCGGGTGACAGCATTCCATATCTCGATGATCCGATTTGTAAGTCTCAAGCAATTATCGATTGACTAAAGCGATTGCTTCAATTTCTACGTCACCATTTTTCGGTAACGCGGCAACCTGAACTGTGGATCGCGCTGGAGGATTTTCCTTAAAAAATTCCGCATATACTGCATTCATACGTGCAAATTCATTCATATCACTGAGAAATACAGTGGTTTTCACCACCCAATGCAATGAAGAGCCAGCTTCCTCGAGGATACGTTGGATGTTGGTTAAAGCTTGCCTTGTCTCGTTTTCGATTCCCCCTTCGATGATGTTTCCACTTTCAGGTATGATTCCCAGCTGTCCGGCTGTGAAAATGAATTGATCAGTTTTTACACCTGCTGAATATGGACCGATTGCTTTGGGTGCTTTTTC
>Ga0154777_1099_pt3 | contig 11955 bp, 11 predicted proteins | sample Rifle2008BG16ft_FD_105785 | JGI IMG/M metagenome (GOLD analysis project Ga0154777, IMG submission 105785) | Chloroflexi bacterium RBG_16_47_49 | reverse complement strand
TGGTGAGAACCCCTCCACGTGGGCTTTCTCTTTTTCGAAAAAAGACATGGGGATGAGCAAGGGGAAAGCTGCGTTGACGTGACCGGTGGCTTTAAACCGGCGGTCGAGGGCTGCAGTCATGTTTTCCCACAATGCCCATCCATAAGGGCGCACCACCATACAACCCCGCACGGGGGCGTAATCCGCCAGCTCGGCTTTGAGCACCAATTGGTTATACCATTCAGCAAAGTTGTCTTTCTGGGAGGGGAGTTTGTCTTCAGTCATGTTTTAATCCTTATGCTTCATAATTTACCATCGGAAAGCAATTCCTGCAACCGCTGGAAAGCTGCGTCGACATCAGGGACGAAGGAAATCCGTTGACGTTGATTTTCAGGGATGAATATACCTTGCTCGGCAATGAAATGCTGGATGGTTGCCTGCCAGCCTGGACCGATCAGGATCAGAGGGCGTGGAGGCAGGATGTGAGTGAGCAGGAGATTCCAGGTGAGCATGATTTCCACCAGTGTGCCAACACCACCAGGAAGGGCGAGGCAGGCAGCACAGTTTTCGATCAGGGCAAACAGACGTTCCTGCAGAGTGGCGTAATGCCATTCCTCCGTCACCCAAGGGTTGGCTTTTACCGGTCGCCAGGCTTCAATCTGATCGCAGGTGACCCCAATGACATGCCCACCGGCCTCGGCAGCACCCCGTGAAAGTGCTTCCATGGTGCCGATATAGCCACCATTCAGCAGTATATAGCCCTGCTGGGCTAACAATTTCCCCAGGTGCAGGGCATCTTGGTAGACAGGCTCACCTGGTTTGGGTTGCGAACCCCCGAAGACGGTAATACGAGTCTTCATGGATCAGTCACTCATATCCCAGGTGCGATGATAGTTCTTGTCCAGCTTGTTAAGCACGGCTTTCTCCAGGTCGACGCCAGATATGCTGGCTAGCTGGAGGAGATACAACATGACGTCTGCCAGCTCATCGGAAAATGACTGCGGGTCTTTCAAGGTCTGATCCCATTGAAAATGCTCCAATACCTCGGAGGCTTCCAGGTTGAGGGAGATTGCCAGGTTGCGCAGGGTCTGGGGGCGGGAGCTGTCGGCATCATACCAGCCCATGGAGCGGACGAAATTATGCATGGCTTGGGTTAGCTCGGTGATATCCATTATTCTTCCTGATCTGATAGTTTTTCCAAGGCCTGTAAGGCAGCCCTGGCAGAGAGGCGCTGCTCAGGTTGCCAATCTGACTCGCTCAGCATACGCTGCAAATGAGCCAGCACAAAACCCTGACTGGGTGGGTCGAGTGAATAAAATGCCTTTCGGATTCGCTCTGGCTCTCGGGTGAGCAAATCATTCCATAATGCCTCAAGGTACTCTGGTTGACTATCCATAGATTGCGCCTATTTTATCTCATTAATCAAAATGTCGATTAAAATTATGCATAGAGATTGGTTGAACCCTAAATGCGGATCATCCTTACCCACGAACAAGCTGATTTCGATGCACTGGCTTCCATGCTGGGTGCATATTTATTGGATGTATCGGCGATTCCGGTGCTACCCCGACGGATGAATCGCAATGTACGCGCGTTCGTGACTTTATACGGGGCAGAACTGCCGTTTGTGGAACCGGTCGACCTACCCAATCAAGCCGTGGAATCCATCTGTCTGGTAGATACCCAAACGATGGCGACCGTACGCGGGGTAGGGATGGATACGCGCGTGCACGTCGTCGACCACCACCCCATCCGACCAGACATGCCTTCAGCCTGGACAATCTCCAGTGAAGACGTAGGAGCAACGACCACCATCTTTGTGGAAGACCTGCAGGAACAAAATGGCGGGTTGAGCATGATCCAGGCAACGACTTTGCTGCTCGGGATCTACGAGGATACAGGCTCTCTCACCTATACCCGGACGACCGCACGTGACCTACATGCAGCCTCATACCTGTTGGAGCAGCAGGCTAACTTGCGCATCGCCAGTGATTTTCTCAACCATCCGCTTTCAGCAGAGCAGCAGAAACTATACGATGTACTGCGCAACCGTCTGGAAAGCTATCATATCCATGGGCATACGATTGTGATCGCCTGTGGGAATGCACATGGGTTGGACGAGGAATTATCCACCGTAGCGCACAAGCTACGCGACCTGCTCGACCCGGATGGGTTGTTTATGCTGATCACCACGCGCGGCGGGGTGCAGATGATTGCGCGCTCGACGAGTGACCACATCAATGTGGCGGAAATCACCGCCCGTTTCGGAGGGGGTGGGCATTCCAGGGCTGCTGCCGGCCTGATCAAAGGGCGCGCTCTGGAGGATGTACGTAAAGAGCTGATTTCCTTATTGCCTGAGTTCGTACGCCCGGCGATCACAGTGGCTGAAATCATGTCACCTAACCCTCAGGTCCTCTCTCCGGAGACACCGGTCCAGGAGGCGGCTGAGCGCATGCAGCGCTACGGTTACGAAGGATACCCAGTGGTCCGGGATGGAAGAGTGGTCGGACTGCTCACCCGCCGGGCGGTGGACCGCGCTCTGGCGCATAAGCTGAACCTGACGGCTGCCAGCTTGATGAATGGAGGTGAGGTCGTCATCCATCCGGACGATTCGATCGATCATCTGCAACACTTGATGACGGATACTGGTTGGGGGCAAATCCCGGTCATGGATGAAGGTGATGATGAGATCATCGGGATTGTCACCCGGACTGACCTGCTAAAGATGCTCACCTCAGAAGCCACTCAGACTGGTCGCCCGAATTACGCTGAAAAACTTGAAGGCGCTATGCCGAAAGCGCGCCTGGCATTGTTAAAAACAGTCGCTGAAATTGCTCTCGAGCAGAAAGCTGCCTTTTATATCGTGGGGGGATTTGTACGCGACCTGATCCTTGAGCAAGCCAGCCAGGATTTTGATCTGGTGGTTGAAGGGGATGCAATCGCCCTGGCGCGCCGGCTGCAAGAAAGGTATGGCGGACGCTTGACCACCCATGCCCGTTTCGGCACTGGCAAGTGGTTAATTACAAATATCCGACCCGAGCTGGCAAATGCCCTGAATGAGCCCGGTCATGCTGTTGATTTACCTGAATTCCTCGATTTGATCTCTGCCAGGACGGAATACTACACCCATCCAACCGCGCTACCCACGGTTGAGCGGGGTAGCATCAAACTAGACCTGCATCGCCGGGATTTCACCATCAATACCCTGGCTTTGCGTCTGGATGGAAGCCATTATGGGGAGATGCATGATTATTGGGGTGGAGTGAATGATTTACACGATGGTTTGGTGAGAGTCTTACACTCGCTTTCATTTGTGGATGACCCAACCCGCATGTTGCGGGCTGTGCGGTTTGAGCAACGCTTTAATTTCCACATCGAAGAGCGTACTGTGGAATTGTTATATGAAGCCCGCTCACTGTTGGGACAGATTTCCGGAGATAGAATCCGGCATGAACTGGACCATATCCTGGAAGAAGACCAAAGAGTAAGCATGCTGGCGCGCCTGGCGGAGTTAGGGCTACTCAGGGAAATACACCCGGCGTTGGATTGGGATGAGGAAAGCGCCGAAAATCTGCAAATGCTCGGTTACCTCGAAAACAAGCCATTAATTGGATTAAAGCTGGATCTCAAGCGGGGACATAACCTACGTAGATTAGCTTACAGCTTGTGGATCATCCACCTGCCTGTGGAAAAAATACAAGCAATCTTGCGAAAATTACGCTATCCAGCCACGCAAAGTAAAGTGGTGTTATCAGCGAGCCAATTATGGAAGGATCTTCCCCGGCTGGCGAATGCAAAGCTCAGCCAAATTGCCAACCGCCTGGAAGATGTACCTGGATTAGCTATCTACGCGGCTTTTTTAGCTGCCCGGGACGAGCATGTATGCAGCGTCTTTCAATCCTACTTGAATCGAGTGAATAGCATCGCCCCATCGGTAACAGGGTATGACTTGCAGAAGCGTGGGTTGCCGCCCGGACCGGTCTATAAGCGAATTTTGGGAGGCATCCGGGATGGCTGGCTGGATGGTAAAATCGAAAATGTCAATCAGGAACAAGCCTATCTCGATGAGTTGATAAGAAATGAACCAGGTGTTCATCCGCCAAGCCACCAAGGATGATTTGCCTAGCCTGGAATGGAATGGTGAGTATAGCCATTTCAGACGGTTGTATGCGGATACCTTTACATTGGTGCAGGACGCCAAGGCAGTTATCTGGATCGCCGAGATGGATGGAAGAAGCCTGATTGGCCAGTGTTTCGTGTCGCTGAAGGGAAACCGACCCGAACTGGCGGATGGAACCCAGCGGGCGTATATATACGGATTTCGCGTCAAGCCGCAATTCCGGAACCAGGGGATTGGCACGACGATGATGCAAATCATTGAAGATGATTTGAAACAACGCAGCTTTACGCAGGTAACGTTAAACGTTGGACAAAATAATCAGGCTGCCAGACGATTTTATGAACGCTTGCGATATGTTGTGATTGGCTCAGATCCAGGGCGGTGGTCCTACATTAATGAAAAAGGCAAGCGCAGGGATATGCATGAGCCAGCCTGGCGGATGATCAAAGACCTCGCTCTCTCCCATACTCCGTAATATAACGATCTTAGGTACATGAAATATTGGCGCTAGGTAGTTGAGCGCAGGTGTAATGTCATTGAACAATAGGTGATCCCTTTTATTTAAAAAAGGAAACTGGTTGACATTTATGAGGACGCCGGTCAATATGGCAACATCGATGGATGGAGGTTTTGAATGCGATGCATATGAGGCATTCGTTTTTGATCGCAGTCATGAAGTGGGGAAACCAGACTAATCGCTAATAAAAAGCATCTGTTAGCTCCAATTGTTCATGCATTGTGTGCAAAAGATGTTTCGCTATGGTACACTTCAACGCTGGAGATTTAACTAGTCGTGGCAGCCCTGAGTACATCTTCAATTGAGCGGAGCAAGAATTTTCCATTCAATTTCATCGTCAATGTGATCGACGGTGGTTTTTTTGGATTCGGGTTGGGGTTTGCTTCATTTTCCACTGTACTGCCCCTGTTTGTCAGTAATCTCACTGATTCGGCCATCCTGATTGGTTTAATACCAGCCATTCATATAGTTGGGTGGCAGTTACCCCAATTATTCACCGCCCAACGGGTGGCTCAACAAAAACGATACAAACCGATGGTAATGTTCTTTACCATACAGGAGCGATTACCGTTTTTGGGGTTGGCAGCTGTCTCCTGGTTCATTCCAAACATCGGCCCGAAGATTGCCTTATGGCTTACATTTTTACTTTTAGTCTGGCAGGGGTTTGGAGGAGGTTTTACCGCCACTGCCTGGCAAAGCATGATCGGTAAAATCATCCCCAGGGAGCGGTGGGGGATCTTCTTTGGGTTTCAATCTGCGGCAGGCAATTTACTAGCCAGTGTGGGTGCAGTCATCGCAGGGCTGGTACTGGAAAAAAATGAGGCAACCCGTGGATTCACGATGTGTTTCCTTTTTGCCTGCGTAGCATTTGCTATTTCGTACCTGGCGATTTCATTTACACGAGAAGAATCAACCATCCCAATTACAAGCTCAACAGAACGAAAAGTCTTTTGGAAAGACCTGCGAGTGATATTAAAACGCGATACCAATTTCCGCTGGTTTGTAGTCGTGCGGATCCTGGCACAATTGGGAACGGTGGGTTTTGTATTTTATACCGTCTATGTGGTCCGATTCTATGGGGTGGATGAGTCAACCGCAGGGATCTTAACCGGATTATTAATGGTCGTTCAGACTTTATTTAATCCCATCATGGGCTGGCTTGGGGATCGGTGGAGCCATCGAGGTGTGATGGCTTTGGGGATGATCTCTGCCGCGGTGAGTGCATGGGTAGCCTGGTGGGCTCCATCGGTGGGATGGTTTTACCTGGCTTATTCACTGGCAGGCATTGCATACGTCTCGGTGTGGACGATTGCCATGGCGATGACCCTGGAATTTGGCCAGGAGCATGAGAAACCTTCCTATATCGGTCTAGCAAACACTTTAATTGCCCCGACGGCATTTATCATTCCCCTGGTTGGCGGCTGGCTGGCTGACTATGCTGGATACCAAGCCACGTTTCTGGCTACATCGGTGGGGGCTATTATGACGGTGTTCGTGTTAAGCTTTATCTTACATGACCACCCCAAATCAGAAAGGGTGGGAGGATAACCGGTGGAAACTGGTTTGGAATCCACTCAAAAATGGGGGATTTTGTTGGCAATTGGGGTAGGGACATTCATGACCGCGCTGGATACGAGTGTAGCGAATACAGTGCTCCCGGTGATTGGCAAAAGTTTTAATGCAGCGATTACGAATGTAGAATGGGTCGTGACGATTTATTTATTGGTACTGAGTGGGCTTTTACTGAGCTTTGGCAGGCTGGGGGATATGCGTGGACACAAGACGATTTATCTTTCAGGATTCGGGATTTTTATTGCTGGCTCCTTACTCTCAGGGATCGCCCCGAATATCGTTTCATTGATAGCATTTCGAGGACTGCAAGCACTAGGAGCAGCCATGTTGGCTGCCAATTCACCTGCCATTTTGACAAAAAGCTTCCCTGCCCAACAACGAGGTCAGGCTTTAGGCTTACAGGCCACCATGACCTATCTCGGCTTAATCGCTGGACCATCCCTGGGTGGTTGGCTGGCAAGCTTATTTAGCTGGCGGGTGGTATTTTACATTAATATCCCGGTTGGATTAGTATTCCTCTGGCTGGGCAACCATTTCATACCAGGTGATACGATCCATCAACAGGCGGAAAAATTTGATTTCCCTGGGGCGATCACATTCATGTTGGGTTTAGGCGCTTTGTTACTCGGACTAAATAAAGGTGAGGAATGGGGATGGACATCCATTCCCATTCTGGTACTCTTGTTTGGAGCCATTATTCTATTGAGTGTATTTATCTATGTTGAGAAGCATAGCAAGCAGCCGATGCTGGATCTCAGCCTTTTCAAAAAGCTTCCATTTTCGATGACCACGGCCAGTGCAATCCTAAATTATATCGGGGTATACAGCTCGATATTTCTGATGCCTTTTTATCTGATCCAAGGGCGAGGTTTCACTCCTGCCCAAGCCGGATTAATCCTCACTGCACAACCCCTGGTTATGGCGGTGGTTGCGCCTATCAGCGGTACCCTCTCAGATCGGATCGGTACACGCCTGCCGGCAGTGTTCGGGATGGCAGTATTGTCGACTGGATTGTTCTTATTATCCAGGCTTGGGGCCCAATCGGAGATAAAAACCATGATGATGGCATTGGCTGTGATTGGTCTTGGGACTGGAGCCTTTATCTCTCCCAATAACAGTGCTTTGATGGGGTCTGCACCCACAAGCCGGCAGGGCATTGCAGCAGGCATCCTGGCAACGGCGCGAAATTTTGGGATGGTATTGGGGGTTGGTATAGCTGGGGCAATATTCACCACCACTCTTACACGCGGCGGCAGCGGATCGATTTATACAGGTGGCCTGGCTCAAAATGGGGTAATATTTACAGCCCTCGGATTAAGCTTCATGACGGTGTCGTTGATCACGATTTTGGGGGTGTTTACCTCGATGGTCCGGGTGACAAGTAAACCTTAGATTCCCCTGCTTTCCACCGCGTATATCAGAATCTTATCTTAGCGACGGGGAAAAATTATCCAATTTGATGTAATCGTCTATCGTGTTGATAAGGATGGGGAAAAAAAGCGAAGTACCCCTGGACAGACTCGAACTGTCGCATTTGGCTCCGGAGGCCAACGCTCTATCCTCTGAGCTACAGGGGCACAAGGATTTTTATTTTACCATGATTCGTTTCCAAGCAATGTTTTACGGAATTGGTGGATGATTCAGGAGGAAATCAGGGGGCTCATTTGTCCCAGCTCGGTGCGCAGATGATCGATCTCGGGTTGGTTACGCGCCTGTTCGCCAGGTAACGAAGCCTGTTGCTTTTTATAAGCTAATTCAGCAGTTGTCAAATAAAAGCGGTCAACGAGACGGTAACGCCGGGAAAATAGGGCATTTATCCGAGCAGAGGTTTGTGCCCAGGCTGAGCATGCCGTTTTATACTGCCTGGGAGTGATTACCCCAGTGGCCACTTCCTCGCCTAATTGAGCAATGATCCAGCGTTGCTCGCGGTAAAGTGCCCAGATGACGAAAAGAACCATGGCAATCCAACCTGACCAATCGACGATCATACCAATCACAATACTTTCCATTCCTTGAAATACAGTTGAGATGGTATTATGGATCGAGTGAGTAAATACTGCAGCTCCCCAACCGAGCAGAGGAGGGATAATTTTGATCCAAGGGTTTCGAGCGAGACGGGAGACAGCCAATCCAATCCCGATAAATGAAGTGTAAAAAGGATGTTGCCAGCCAACCAAAATCACCCGGACAAAGAACATCCATAAAATCCCGCTTACCCCGTTTTCCTGAAAACCATAGGTATAGATGTAATACACATTTTCTGTGGCGGCAAATCCGATGGCTGTAATGGCTGCATAAACAATTCCATCCAGGATTGAGTCAAACTCACGGCGGAAGAATAAAAAAACCAGCAGACAAGCAATCCCTTTGAGGGATTCTTCAAGAATGGGGGCGATCGCCGAAGTGGTGGTAATCTCTGTAAATTCCTGGGAACCGGTGAAGAGGTATACCCCCAAACCAAGGAAAGTATTCACCACAAAGGCCGCCCCTGCGGCTATGAACGCTCCCCAGATAAATACTCCGCCTAACAACAAGACGGGTTCTTTTTCATAACGATCCGTCCAATAAACTACATATGCAAATGCCAGCATCGGAATAAAACCGAACAGCACAGATAATATGACACCTAGGATTTGCACAGCGCCAATCCTCCCAATGAAGTATTATTCAGTTTAGCATAGTTGCGGACGAGGTGCAAACCGGTTAGCTTCGAAAGATCAATTCTTCTCTGTGAACGCGAGTGGCCTCGAATTTGATGCCTATTTCATCGAGTAATTCTTCCGGTCGACCTGTGGCGGCTTCACGTGCGGCAAGTTGTAGACGTAATTGTTGATTTCCACCCTTAAAGGTGGGTACGGGTAGTATTTCCTCGATTAATGGACGGAGGTCGTAGGACTTGTCGCGGCGTTGACGGGGCAAATGGTCAGCAGAATTGATCCGTTGTAGACGTTCATCCAAATCGGGAATGTCATCCAGGAAAGTGATCCGGTAGATGGCTGAAGTAACCTGGGTTTGTAAGGCAGGGGCTTGACTTTCAATGATATCCATCCCAAGTACCTCCAAACCCGGTGGTAGAACAACCTCAATCGCCTGGTTAATTTGGGGCAGGGGCAAGGTACATTCAAGCCAGGCATCGAGTATTTCACATTCGCTGCTAATACCCAAAGGTAATGCACAGGCGAGATTAAGGCGAGGCTGAGGATGAAACCCCTGGCTATATGCCAAAGGCAAGCCGGAACGCCTGAACGTCCGTTCCCAGGAACGAAATAAATCCAGGTGACCGGTATAGCGCATTGCTTGAGATTTCGAGAATTTAATCCTGATTCGCATCGATGTAAAGACGCTCAATATACGATAATTATGTCAGCGGGGAATGACAACTTCACGCTTGGGGGGAGATTTTACCTCTGGGCAAGACCATGATTTTCCGGGATATGCACGTCGTAAATCTGCAAACGTGGGTAGAATCCCGCATGCAAAACAATTCAGACGGCAATCAATACGGGTTTGGGAATCCTTACTCATTTGGAAATCCTGGAGCAGGTATTTCTTGCGCACGCCAGTATTGATGTGATCCCACGGGAATACCTCATCCAGGGGACGCAAACGGTGCGTATAAAATGATGTTTCAAGCCGGCAATCCTCAAATGCCTTCATCCAGGCGTCAAAATTAAATTGATCCTGCCAGGCGTCAAACCTGGCGCCATTCTTCCAAGCCTTGAAAATCACATCCGCCAGGCGTCGATCGCCCCGGGAAAGCCAAGCTTCCAATAATGTAGCTTGCGGATCGCTCCAGGTGAGTTTAATATCCCGGTGACGAAGCTCCTGCTTAAGCAGTGCCTGTTTAGCACATATCTGTTCATCTGTATCGCAAGGCACCCATTGGAAGGGTGTATGAGGTTTGGGTATGAATGTGGAGGCTCCAACATTCAGCCTGGCGCGACGACCGATGGTCTTATGACCTTCTGCCAGGACTGCTTTACATAAATCGGCGATAGCTTTCACATCCTCCAGGGTTTCTTCGGGATGACCGATCATAAAGTACAGCTTGATCGTTGTCCATCCCCGTGAATATATCTGATGAGCCGTTTCAAGCAATTGTGCAGTACTGACCGGTTTGTTGATGATATTACGCATGTGCTCCGTGGCAGCTTCAGGTGCCAGCGTGAAGCCACCATGGCGGGAATCTTTAAGCAAGTCCATAAGATCCACTGAAAAGGAATCGATACGCAGAGATGGCAACGAAATCGCCAGGTGTTTTCCATTATATTTATATGTGATTGCCTGGAGGAGCTCTGAGATATGCGTATAGTCAGAAGAGGACAAAGACAACAGACCTATTTCTTCAAACCCGGTATTCTTCAACGCTTCATCAACTGCTTGTAAAATCTCAGCTACACTGCGTTCACGAACCGGCCTGGTAACCATTCCAGCGTGGCAGAAACGGCACCCGCGTGTGCATCCACGCATGATCTCCACCGGTATTCGGTTGTGGACCGTCTCGATGTTGGGAACGATAAAACGGGTAGGAGGTGGCGGTAGATACGGCAATATTCTTTTAAGGATGGGGAAATTTGCCTGATCGTCCAACTTCTCAACCCGGTCGACGGTATGATCTAGTTTGTAGCTGACCTGGTAGAGGCTGGGGACATAAACACCAGCTATGGAGGATAAATTGATCAGTAGATTCCGGCGAGTGGATCTGGATTTCTTCCAGTTCTGATATGCATCGATAATCTCGTGGATGACTTGCTCACCTTCACCGATCACAATGGCATCCACAAATGCATGCATTGGCTCTGGGTTAAAAGTGGCATGCCCGCCGGCAATAATCAATGGATCCATTTCTCGACGCTCAGTGCCAAATAGCGGAATGCCAGCCAAATCTAAAACGTTTAATGTGTTTGTATATAAGGTCTCATAGGGTAATGAAAACCCGATGATATCAAATGCGGGTAGTGGCTGTTTGGATTCAAGAGAATAAAGTGGAATGCTGGCTCCACGCATGGCCGCTTCCATATCAATCCACGGGGAGAAGACACGTTCGGCAAGGGCATCGGAGCGCTGATTAATCAATTCATACAGGATAGTCAAACCGAGGTTGGACATCCCAATATCATAAATATCAGGAAACACCAAAGCCACATGGGTCTCAATGGAATCCCAATGTTTGACCACTTGGTTTAATTCCCCCCCAGTATAACGAGCCGGTTTTTGAACTGTAGGAAGTATGCGTTCCAGTTTTAATTGAATATCAGGTGGGGTCAATACCATTAAAGCCTCAAGGGTACATCATAGATGCTAAATGAACCTTAGTTGGTCTGATTATATCTTAAACGACCCCGTGTCTCTTTCGACTGCACCTTGCAAAGGTTTTCTGGTTGAAAGAGACACGAGGCGAAAATGGAAAAATGCACAAATTATGGAAGTTATTTATATCAGCCCTGATCCTCAAATACCCACTGGTCGATGGCACGATCCCATGAAAACAGCTCATCAGGTTTGAACCATAAGGCAACTTCTGTTACACCATTTTCGGGAGTATCTGATGCATGGGTCAGGTTGCGACCAATCTCAAGGGCGAAGTCATGTCGAATTGAACCTGGGGCAGCCTCGGTAGGGCGCGTGGCTCCCATGGTCTGGCGAATGGCATGGATGGCATTTGGACCTTCCCAGACCATCGCCATCACCGGTGCGGAAGTGATATAACTTATCAGTCCTTCATAAAATGGCTTGCCTTTATGAATTGCATAGTGAATCTTTGCCA
>Ga0154777_1094_pt1 | contig 12050 bp, 13 predicted proteins | sample Rifle2008BG16ft_FD_105785 | JGI IMG/M metagenome (GOLD analysis project Ga0154777, IMG submission 105785) | Chloroflexi bacterium RBG_16_47_49 | reverse complement strand
TGTGGTTTTTGGGGGAGGCGGGAGGGGGTTTTGTGTATTCGTGTTTCTTTATTCGTGGATGGTCACAGGTATTCTAGGAATTGAATGCATTTGAATCTTTTCGGTTCAATTCCCCCCTCTTTAAAGCCTGCGCAGGCAGGCTTCGTGCCCTTCGCAGCTGCGATTCGTGCTCTTCGAAGTCCCCGGAGATCTCTTGCTCTTCGAAATCGCCAAAGCTCTACGTTTCGCCAGGAGTTGAGATGAATGGATTTTTTAAAACGGTAAACCCTTCTATTCGCTCACACGATAGAAGGTTATTCGTTGCTTTTCGTTTTTAATCCAATCGAATAATGATCTGCCGAAAGTTAATTTAATTTTCACCACAGAGATACTGGCCTGCCCCTTCTTTTTTAATAATTTCTGGATTATGATTTATCATACAGGTAAAAAAGTGGAGGATTATGTCTCAAAATTTTTACATCCCTGAATCTGCCATGGCAATTAATGCCCATCCCGATGATATTGAATTTACCTGCGTTGGGACCTTGGCTCGTTGGGCACGCCTCGGCACGCGTGTGATTTATGTCCTTTGCACCAGTGGTGATGTAGGCATCGATGAGCCTGGCATGACCTGTGAGAAGGCTACCCAGATCCGGGAGGCTGAATCACTGGAAGCTGCCCACATTGCCGGAGTTAACCAGGTTGTTTTCTTGCGTGAACCCGATGGACTTTTACAACCCACCCTGGAGCTGCGGAAAAAACTGGTCCGTGAAATCCGCAAATACCGCCCTGAGGTCATCGTGATTGGTGATCCAACCATCGTATGGTCCGGGGATGATTACATCAACCATCCTGATCACCGCGCTGCGGCGCAAGCTGCTCTGGATGCCACCTTTCCAGCTGCTGGTCAGCCTAACCTATTCGAGGAATTCAACCAAGAAGGGCTCACCGCCCATAAAGTACGCAAAGTTTACGCCCATGTCTGGAATAAAGCGGACGTATTTATTAATATTGAAGACACAATCGAGATTAAGATTGCTGCACTACGCCTCCATAAAAGTCAGCTGAAAGATTGGGACCCAGAATCCATGATCAAGGAATGGGCTACGGATACTGCCAAAGGGAAAGAAATGCAGTATGCTGAAGGTTTTAAAGTAGTCACTTTAGTTGACGACGAGACATGGACGAAAAGTAAAAGTAAATAATATTGGTACCTCCTTACAGTAGCTGCACATCATGGAAATTATGCTACAATCGCCTCCATGATGCCTCGCATTGTCTTCATAGGCTCGCCTGAGTTCGCCGTTCCGGTCTTGCGAAAACTGGCTGATCAATATCGAGTAGTCGGAGTAGTTACCCAACCCGACCGTCCATCTGGACGCGGACGTGTGCTTAAATCTCCCCCTGTCAAGCTGGTAGCGGATGAACTTAACCTGCCGGTCATTCAACCTCGGAAATTAAGTGAGCCTGTCGCCATGTTGCAATTGCATCAATGGGCACCGGATATGATCATTGTTGCCGCTTTTGGCCAAATCCTGCGTCCTGAAGTCCTAAACTTGCCGCAGCATGGGTGTATCAATTTGCACGCTTCGCTATTACCTCGTTGGCGTGGTGCTGCCCCGATCCAGGCAGCCATCCTGAATGGCGATAAACAAACGGGTATCACCATCATGCGCATGGATCCTGGGATAGATACCGGACCGACATTAAGCCAGGCATCGGTTCAAATCTCCGACGATGACACTGCCGCTTCACTCGCACTGAAATTATCCGCCACCGGTGCTGACCTGATATTGAAGACCCTCCCACAATACCTGAACAGTACGCTGGTCCCAAGACCTCAAGACGATTCTCTCGCCACCTACGCCCCGATGATCAAAAAAGAAGATGGTCTCCTGGATTTTTCGCAACCTGCAATAAACCTTGAGCGAAAAGTCAGGGCATTTAATCCCTGGCCTGGTGCCTATACTCTTTGGAAGAATCAGGTCCTCAAGATCCATCGTGCTCGTGCCGTCGAGGCTCCAACTTATGGTATTGGGACCAGGCTGATCCATCAGGATTTACCTGCTATTACCACCCGCCAAGGGATTTTAATCATCGATGAGCTTCAGCCAGCCGGTAAAAACAAGCTCAATGGTAAAACATTCCTGTTAGGTGCCAGAAATTGGGGGGATTAATCTATTGAATCCTATGGTCAACCACACACCCACTCCTGACATATACTGGATTACCCTACTCAGACACGGAGAATCGCAGGGAAATTTCGAAGGGAGACACCAGGGTCAGGCTGATTTTCCCCTGACCGAGCTTGGCAGACAACAAACCAAAGCTCTGGCGGATCGATGGAAAACCGAGAAAAAATCATTCGACCTGGTTATCTCCAGTCCATTGGTGCGCGCCCACGAGACCGCAGTAATGATCTCCACCGAGTTATATGCACCCTTGGAGCTGGATCCACTGTGGATGGAACGCGACAATGGTCTAATGGCGGGATTAAGTGAGGAAGAGGTGCGCGAAACTCTTCCCCAACTCGATTTTATCCACCCTTACCAACCCGTCGGGCAGACCGGTGAGAGTCAATGGGAGCTATTCTTGCGTGCAGGTAGAGCTGTGCAAAGCTTGTTGGATCGTCCACCTGCGAGTTATTTGATCGTTTCGCATGGTGGTTTACTCAACATGTTTTTTTACGCTATCCTTGGGATTGCCCCGCAACCGAATTTCCATGGACCTCGCTTTAGATTTAATAATACGGCTTTTTCCACCTTACATTACAACCCTGCCTCTCATCGATGGTATGTCATTAGTGTAAATGACCACTTTCACTGGCAGCCCGAGGGCGATGAATGACTTACTTTGTCACTCTTTTAAGGCATGGTGAATCAGAAGGCAATTCATCAGGGGTTATTCAAGGTCAGTCGGATTATCCTCTCACTTCCAAAGGTACGGAACAGGCTCGCAAATTAACTTCCTTTTGGAAAATCGAAGGTACCACCTTCGATCTGATTATTAGCAGCCCACTTCTGCGTGCCTCTCGAACAGCAGAGATTATCTCAGCTGGTTTGAAGGTTCCAATCGAGTATGACCCAGCATGGAAGGAACGTAATTTCGGTCAACTTCAAGGAATGCAGCTGGATGAAGTCCATCAGCGTATTCCACCTGTGGATTTCTTCCATCCTTATGAGAAGATTGGAGGGGATGGTGAAAGTCAGCTGGAGCTTTATACCCGTGCCAGCCGGGCGTTACAGGATGTCCTCCGTCTTCCAGCAGGGTCATACCTGATCGTCTCACATGGGGGTATTTTGAATAAGGCATTCTATGTGATCATGGGGATCACACCCCAGGGTCACTATAACAGCCCGATTTTTCAATTTGGGAACACTGGTTATGCGCAATTCCGTTATAGCGCATCATCAAGACAATGGGCAGTGCTCAATTTTAACAACCAGCTCAAACCAGATCAGGATCAGGATGAAGGGTTGAATAGTTGGAAGAACGATTAAATTGGCTGATCTTTGGTGCGGGGGCAATTGGAACTTATATCGGCGGTAGCCTGATATTGCGCGGTCAGAAAGTCGCCTTCCTGGAATTATCTGAACTGGCCTCTGAGATCCTTGAGCGTGGTCTCAGGCTAAATCTCCACGGTCAAGAACATCGCATCCTTCACCCAGATCTATTTTCGTCTTTATCAGATGCACTAGCTCATAATCCATTCGATGTCGTCATTTTCGCTTTAAAATCTTACGACACTGCTCCTGCTTTGGACATATTGCGCCGTTATGCCGAGTTTCTTCCCCCTGTGCTTTGCTTACAAAATGGGGTCGAAAATGAACCCGCACTTGAAGCGGTTTTGGGCAGAGACAAAGTAATTGCCGGGACAGTCACCAGCGCCATTCGCCGCCGGGCAGCGGGTGATATCCTGCTCGAGCGCTTGCGTGGGATGGGGGTCGCCGGTGGGCATCCCCTTTCAAACAAGCTAGTGCCGTTGTTATCCGAGGCTGGATTGAATGCCCGGCATTATTCCTCTTCAACTTCCATGAAATGGTCAAAAATGCTCACCAACTTGTTGGCGAATGCCTCATCAGCCATCCTGGATATGACACCAGCAGAAATCCTTGGTCATCCTGGTCTCTACGAATTGGAGATTTGCCAGTTGCGTGAAGCGATCATGGTCTGCCGTGCCCACAACATTCAAATTGTGGACCTGCCCGGTACTCCTGTCCGGACGTTTGCATGGATGGTATGTAACCTGCCACCCCGCCTCTCCCGCCCATTCATCTCCCGGATTGCAGGGAAAGGCCGCGGGCAAAAGATGCCATCTTTTCACATTGATTTATTTTCCGGGCGTGGGAAAAGCGAAGTGGATTATCTGAATGGTGCAGTTGTCCGCTTTGGCGAGCGTGCAAACATCCCCACCCCAATAAACCGCTGGTTGAACCAAACCTTGCTCAGCCTCACCCAGGGCAGCTTACCAATGGAGACATACTCACACCAAACGGAAAATTATTTAGCGGATGCAAAGGGTTTTGTGGAAGGGTAACGCGTAATTTTCAGTAGATCGACCCATAATATAAAGGCAGGGGTTTCACCGGCTCGTCACTCCATCGGTGGGCTGCCAGCATTTTTCGTTTCGCTTGTTCAAGCTTATTTTCATCGTTCGCGTGGAGTGTAAATAAGATTTCACCAGCCTCCACCTTATCGCCCACTTTGTGATGCACGATTACCCCCACAGTATAATCAATCGGGTCACCTTTTTCCGCCCGGCCTCCACCTAATAAAACTGCCGTTTCACCCGCCTCACGTGCATTGATCTCTGACAGGTATCCATCATATGGAGATTCAACCTGTTGTATATATCTGGCTTTCTCCAAAGAGCTAGGCTCATCCACATAGGTCAAATTTCCACCCTGAGCCCTGATCCATAGACGGAATCGCTCGAAGGTTTTACCAGAAGTCAAGGCATTTTCAGCCATTTTCTTACCCAGGATCTCATCCTTAGCAAGTCCCCCGAGGGCAAGCATATAACCAGAGATCGTCATACAATGCTCTCGAAAATCCTCCGGCCCTCTCCCGTGGAGGGTTTCCAATGCTTCTTGCAGCTCCAAGGAGTTCCCCACCGCATTGCCCAATGGCTGGTTCATGTCAGATAGGATTGCCACTGTTTTCCTGTCCACCAGATTACCGATTTCCACCATCAGCTCGGCTAATTTCCGGGCATCCTCCAATTGTGTCATGAATGCCCCATATCCAACTTTAACATCTAATAAGATTGCCTGTGCCCCGGCAGCAATTTTCTTGCTCATGATCGAAGAGGCGATCAATGGAATGGATTGAACTGTGCCGGTTACATCTCTTAAAGCATAAATCTTGCCGTCTGCAGGTGCCAGATCAGCACTTTGCCCGATCAGGACGATTCCAATTGTCTTCAGTTGGTGGATAAATTCTTCGGTACTAAGGTCACTTCGAAAACCTGGTATGGATTCAAGCTTATCCAATGTTCCACCACTGAATCCCAATCCTCTACCAGACATTTTCCCTACCGGTAAACCACATGCAGCCACAGTAGGAGCCACCACCAGACTGGTTTTATCTCCCACTCCCCCGGTGGAGTGTTTATCCACTGCTATTGGGACCACCGTTGAAAGATCCAGGATTTCTCCCGAGCGAGCCATGGAAAGCGTAAGCTCTGTTGTCTCGTGTGTAGTCATGCCATTCAACAGGATTGCCATTGCAAACGCAGATGCTTGATAATCTGGGATCTCGCCTTTGCAATACCCCTGGACGAAGAAATCGATCTCCTTTTGCGAGAGCTCGCCTTTGTCCCGCTTCTTAATGATGATATCAACCATGCGCATTGTGATTTTTCTCCCGATTACTTTCCCCATTATAACTCAGGCTTGATTCTGCCTTTTACTATATATAAATCACCAGAGATGGTTCATCTCATTCCAGCAGGGTTATCGCCTTCTGCCAGATTTGATCGAACATACTTACGGTCAACCTGCCTGTCAAGGTGTTTTGTTGGCTGGGATGGTAAGTTGCCAATAACAATGGCAATCCATCCCCCAGCCTGTACACCCCGCCATGCTTAAATTCATACCGTGGAATATCTAAACCTTTCGCTCGGTAACTGCGTACTATATTCTCAAAAGCAATTCGCCCCAGGGCGATGTAACCCTTCAGGTTGGTCATTAGTTCAATTTCCTGCTCGAGGTATGGCATGCAGTTGGCAATTTCTATCCGGGAGGGCTTGTTATCTGGGGGGACGCACCTGCACACGGCGGAAATCAGCAGGTCATTCAATTTCATCCCGTCATCCCGATTCAGGGATGTAGGTTGGCTGGCAAACCCTGCTTTATATAATGCCGCAAATAGGAATACACCTGAAGCATCTCCCGTGAACATCCTCCCGGTACGATTTGAGCCGTGCGGTCCGGGTGCCAGACCAACCGCAAGGATCTGACCATGGATGTCACCAAATGCAGGCACAGGATTACCCCAATAGTCCCAATCCTTGTAAGCGCGCTTCTTTATAGCTGCAATGTGCTCGCGATATTCCACCAGGCGTGGGCATTTTCGACATTGGATGATGGATTGATTCAAAGTATCGATATTCATAAAACAGTTACATTTCTTGTTAGAAATTCTGCTTTACCCATTAAATGATCAACATTGCATCGCCGAAAGAGTAAAAGCGATAATTGGCTTGTTTAGCGACTTCATAACTCTTCAAGATATTCTCACCTCCGGCAAAAGCGCTTACCAGCATGATCAGAGTTGAGCGCGGCAGGTGAAAATTGGTGATCATCGCATCTACCATCCGGAATTTATATCCTGGTAGAATGAATAAATTTGTCTGACCTTCAAATGGCATCAACTTGTTATCCACCACCGCACTTTCCAGCAAGCGTACACTTGTCGTTCCAACGGCGAGCACCCTGCCCCCCTTGCTTCTCGCTAGGTTGATCTTATCAACAGACTCCTGGGTTATCTGGCACCATTCTGAATGCATTTTATGCTCTTGTGGATCCACCTCATTGACCGGGGAAAATGTATCCAAACCAACATGTAAGGTAACTTTAGCAAATTGGATATCCAGATCGGTTAAAACTTCGATTAACTGGGGTGTAAAGTGCAGACCAGCAGTGGGCGCTGCAGCTGACCCGGAGTTTCTTGCATACACAGTCTGGTAGCGCTCAGGATCATCTAAGCGGGAGTGAATATAGGGCGGCAAGGGGACATGCCCGATGGTGGGTAAAAACGCCTCCAGGGGTTGGTCGAATTGGATTAACCGCTCGGCTCCATCCAAGTCTTCCATTATCTCTCCCATCGGGATTTTTTCACCTGGCATTTTTGATTCCACCTGCAATTGCCTCCCCACCGTCAAACCTTTGCCACCAACGAGTGCTTCCCATGTCCGTTCATTACGCTTTCGCAATAACAGGATTTCGACTCTGCCTCCACCAGGAATCTTTCGTGCGAATAATCGCCCTGGGAAAACCCGCGTCTCATTCACTACCAGAACATCTCCGGCTTTGAGATATTTCACCAGATCCGTAAATATGGCATGTTCAATCGATCCAGACTGCCGGTTAAGCACCAATAAACGCGACTGGTCACGCAGCTCTAGAGGAGTCTGAGCGATGTAACCGGCAGGCAGTTCATAATCAAAGTCCGATGTACGCAATGGATAGTATTCCTTATTTCCGCCCAATCGTTCGTGAGATGAGGTTCAAAATAACCGTAAGGATCAATGATAGGATGATCGTCGTCCCAAGCGGGAAGAGGCATGAAATCCCTTTGCCTTGAATTTGAATGTCTCCCGGCAACCTTCCCAAGGGTATATTAAGACGGGCTGCCAGGTAAAATATTCCCGCGAAAATTAAGAAGACGACCCCGATGATAAGAAATATCCTGGAGAGCGTGGGAAGCATGCGTATTCCTGTTAATATCTGGATTAGGTAATGTCGTTTAGAATAACTTCGCCTGTCCATCCGCTGGAATTGGGATACCCAGGTGCTCATAAGCCAGCGCAGTTGCCATGCGTCCGTGCGAGGTTCGTTCCAGGTACCCCAACTGCAATAAATAGGGTTCGACGACATCCATGATCGTATCGGGTTCTTCACTGATCGATGCTGCGATGGTGCTCAACCCAACCGGTCCTCCCCGATATTTTTCAATCACGGTAACCAATACCCTTCGATCCAACTCATCCAGTCCCATCAGATCCACATTAAGCAGGTCTAAAGCATCCCGTGCAATCTTTCTCGTGATCGTGCCATCTGCACGCACCTGGGCGAAATCACGCACCCTGCGCAACAAGCGCAGAGCGACGCGCGGTGTTCCTCGTCCCCTTTGTGCGATTTCATCTACACCGTCCTCATCCGTGGGCACGCTCAATGTCTTACTTGCGCGGTATACGATCTTACGCATCGCCTCGATATCGTAAAAGTCAAGGTGGTAGGTTGCCCCAAATCGAGAGCGTAGTGGTGCGGTGAGTAATGCCAGCCGCGTCGTGGCACCAATGACTGTGAAACGTGGTAGCTTTAATCGGATCGAACGCGCGGAGGGACCTTTGCCGATTATGATATCCAGCGCATAATCCTCCATGGCCGGGTACAATACTTCTTCCACAGCTCTACCCAGCCGGTGGACTTCATCGATGAATAGGATATCTCCCGCTCTCAGGTTAGTTAATATCGCTGCAAGGTCTCCAGGTCGTTCGATGGCAGGACCAGATGTGACCTTGATGTTCACACTCATCTCATTTGCGAGCACGTGTGCCAGCGTTGTCTTTCCCAATCCGGGTGGCCCGTAGAAAAGCACGTGGTCAAGAGGATCCCTGCGTTGCTGAGCTGCTGCAATTAATATCACCAGGTTTTCTTTCACCCGCTCCTGACCAATCAAGTCAGTCAATGTGCGTGGTCGTAAAGCCATATCAAGCCGGTCATCCGGTTGAGACTCAGGGTTTAGCAGGCGGGTTGGCTTATCATTCATAAACGTGATTATAACCTAAACAGATTACGTACTATAATTCCATCATTCTGATTTTGGAGCGAACTTGAATGTCTACAATCTTTCCCTCCTCTCACCCCTTGGTGGCACATAAATTATCTTTGTTGCGCGATAAAAATACCGAACCAAAGAAATTCCGTGAGCTCATCCGTGAAATCTCTACTTTGCTGGCCTATGAGGCAACCAGTGATCTTGTTCTTTATCAGATTAACATCACCACCCCGTTAGCTACTGCAAAAGGGAGTGTGTTATCTGAGAAAATCGGCCTTGTTCCGATTTTACGTGCCGGTTTGGGAATGGTCGAAGGAGTCTGGAATTTAATGCCTTCCGCTGAGGTCTGGCATATTGGTCTATATCGCGATGAACGTTCCTTAAAACCTGTCGAGTATTACAACAAACTCCCAGTGGAACCAACCCTTTCCGTCTGCCTGATCCTGGATCCGATGCTAGCCACCGGGGGCTCCGCAGTGGCAACGGTGGATATCCTGAAACGCTGGGGTGCCAGAAAGATGAAATTTGTTGGCATCCTGGCAGCTCCTCAAGGGATTGAAAATCTGCAGAATCACCATCCCGATGTACCCATCCACATTGCCGGGATCGATGAAACTTTAAATGAGCATGGTTACATCCTCCCCGGCTTGGGAGATGCCGGTGACCGCCAGTTTGGCACTGGTTAATTCGTACTCACTCAACAAACACCTATCACCATAAAAATCCATGGACTAGAAACCGGTTGCTGTGGGTACCTGTGGAGGCATCATAGTCCCAATCCGGTTTTTTCCGGTTATCTGGAACCACAACGCTCCTCCGGCAATACCCATGATCGCCATCCATGCGATGTTGAATAGCCCAATACAGAATGCACCCCCCAGCTGCATTACCCAAATCTCAGCTTGCCCGATACTCGGATTGGGAAGGCCAAACATCCGATATAACTCATCGATGCTGGAAGGATTCAATAATGCTCCGTTGATCACCCCTCCGATCAACCCACCGATGAATCCCAACCCCCCTGCGATGGCTCCTGCAATTCCACCTTTCCTGATCGCCTCCCCATTGCTGACAGGTTTATCGAATACTCCTGCGAGATAACCTGCCACCAGGCCAAGAAACAAACCAATGCAAGGGGCACATATCGGTGAGATGATGCTCGCGCTTCCAAGTACGAGCAAAAATGATACTGCACCAATTATCAATCCTGATTTAACCATGCTCATCCTCCACTGATGAAGGTATATTCAATATCTATGAGTGGGATTATAGCAGCATCCAACGCAGTCAAGTATGCTATTGCTTACCTTGCTTCACGACAATATCGTGATGTTAGGCACACTGGCTTTCCAACCCACCCAGGAAACGAACATAGGAAGGAGGGCTAAATCCGAGAAATTCTGCATAAATCCCATTTAAAATCAACCCTGTTGGTTTATTGGATGGATTTACCTTGTCACAGGTACCTCTCACCCTTTCGGAAGGACGTATAATGGTATGATCGCAAAGATAGGTGATGATGGATGCGCTGCCGTAAATGTGGTGAAAAAGCTTGTATAAATATGCGCCAGCATAAACTGGCATTATGCAAAACTCATTTCCTGGACTGGGTCCCCGAACAGGTGGAACGTGCTATTCACAAGGTTCAGATGTTCACCCACACAGATCGTCTACTCGTCGCAGTCTCAGGCGGAAAAGACTCCCTCTCGTTGTGGGATATCCTCCAGCGTCTCGGATATTCAGCTGACGGTTTGTATATCGGCTTAGGTATTGATGCCGGTGTGAAATATTCGCAGATCTCCCTTGAATATACCCGTACTTTCGCCCAGGAACACAATCTCATGTTGCACATCGTAGATATTCAGGCTGAATACGGAGAATCAGTCACGGAATTGGCTATGCGCACCCACCGTGGACGTTATAAACCCTGCTCAATGTGTGGTTTGGCCAAGCGCCACGTAATGAACCGCATCGCCCGCCAAAATGATTACTCTGTCCTGCTCACCGGGCACAACCTGGATGACGAAGCCGCCATCCTCTTCGGTAATACCCTGAGCTGGTCGGGCTCTTATCTGCTCCACCAGGCTCCCGTGCTGGAAGCCAATAAACCCGGTCTTGTCCGTAAGGTCAAACCCCTCTTCCGCATGTATGAACGTGAGATGGCTGCTTACGCACTTTTACGTGGCATCCGCTATATCCATGAAGAATGCCCCCACGCTTCTGATTCCACCTCCATCTACCACAAAGAGCTCTTGAATAAGCTCGAATCGGATCGTCCAGGTGCCAAGCTCAATTTTTACCTGTCATTCCTTCAAGCCAGGCGGAAAGGGCTATTTTCACCTTCAGCCGATGAACATGCCGACTTGATCCATACCTGTCCTGAGTGCGGTCAGCCCACTTCAGCTCCTGGGTTGTGTGTATTTTGCCGGCTATTCATCCATCCGGTAGAACCGGTGGATGACCAATATTCGGACGGATCATGACCACCACTTCTACACAAGCTAGCCAAAACCACGCTAGCTTCCGGTATTTGGATATTATCACCGCTTTGTTTGTCACTGTTCTGGTGGTCAGTAATATCGCTTCGTCTGCCAAGATCGTCGATTGGGGGTTTGAGATAGGGGGTGTGCGCCTCGCGTTTGATGCCGGCACCCTGCTCTTCCCGGTAAGCTATATCTTCGGGGATATCCTCACCGAAGTTTATGGATACAAACGTTCCCGGCGGGTGATCTGGACTGGTTTTCTATGTCTCGGGTTGAGTGCGTTAGTCTTTTGGCTTGTACGTCTCCTTCCAGGTGAATCCACCTGGCAGGGATATGCTGGGCAGGATGCTTATAACGCCATCCTGGGAGGTATGAGTAGTGGTGGGATTGTACTTGCCAGCCTTCTGGGTTATTGGACAGGTGAGTTTTCCAACTCATTCACCCTGGCTAAAATGAAAATCATCACCCGCGGACGTTGGTTATGGTCCCGCACCATTAGCAGTACCTTGGTCGGCGAGCTGGTGGATACATTAATATTTATCCTGATTGCATCATTATTCAAGGTTTTTCCCTGGAGCTTGTTTA
>Ga0154777_1016_pt1 | contig 12582 bp, 11 predicted proteins | sample Rifle2008BG16ft_FD_105785 | JGI IMG/M metagenome (GOLD analysis project Ga0154777, IMG submission 105785) | Chloroflexi bacterium RBG_16_47_49 | reverse complement strand
ATCACCCTCATTGACGATGACTTCTGCAAATACAATATCAGATAGTTGGTCTTGAGCGTAATCGGATATGCCTATTGTGCCAGTCTTTCCTTCTAGATTGAGCCATTCATTACTTTCAGTGTATTTTAGATGCTCGGGTATATTCATTGGAATGCCTCCTGTTTATTTGTTGTGAATAAATATTAATACGAACTTCCGTTTATACAAGATAAATATCAATCGACGGCTAAGTCAGAAAGGCACACGAATTATCCGTGTGCCTCTGTTATTTACCTGAGAGATTAGCGTTTGGGTATGATGAGCTCTCCCTAGCGTTTGCTCCAACGGTGCTAGCGCACAAACCAGCGCTTAGCTTTTCAGAGTATAAATGAAACAAAGTCCTTCTACCTGAGAGTTTCACCAGTTATTATTAACAATGGTTTGCCCCTTCGGTGCCTGAATGGATCCAGGTCTCTTCTTCGTTCCAGTTGATATGGCGGGCTAATTCTAAGGGTGAGTTTATCAAAAGTCAAGCCCCGGCTGAGAATTTTATTTACATTATCATTTCTAACCATTTTAATTGGGATGGTTAAGAAAAAAAACCCACCTGTATATTACAGGCGGGTTAAAGATAATGGGGATTTCTTTAGATCCAGTTTTGTTTCTTCAGGAAGTTTGTGATGACTGGTATCTCCAGGTATTTCCCTTGATAGGCTGCATATGCTGGCCAAAGTACTACCAGCCAGAACAAGGGAGCACATAAAGCTCCGACCACAGTCATTATAGCGATAGTGATCAAAATATAGAGTACGATATTTAATGCAATGGACTGAACAGCATGGTATTTAATAAATGGGCGCGCTTTCTTATCCTCCATCAGGAGGGCGATGATTGCCAGAGGTGAAATCGGATATCCTAATGCTGCCCATAACTTATCATCGCTGGTTAGCTCTGGATTGATGGGTTGTTCGGTCATATTAATTTTCCTCCAAGGAATGAGTTTGAGTTTGCCCAGATCTACTGGGTAAGATTTCCTTTTTTCTTGAATAACTATTCTACAGCATTTTGGCTAATAGTAATATTAGACATTCTAGAGAACCCCGATTGTTAGAGCGGGTTACGATTTTCGTCAAAGTGAGGATATGATTATAAATAATCTTTTAAATTATGCTCGACTGCATATGCAGCTGCTTCAGCACGATTGCTGACACCCAGTTTTGAAAGAATACTGCTGACATAATTTCGGACAGTTCCTTCACCTAAAAAGAGTGCTTTGGCAATCTCACGATTAGTTTTACCTTCAGAGACAAGCATCAAGACATGCCGTTCTTGTTGGGTAAGGGCGGAGAAAGCAGATGCTTCCTCATCTCTGGCAGCTTTGCGCACTTCCTGGAATATTCTTTGTGTAACAGCCGGGTCGAGCAGAGCCTCACCCCTGGCCACCGCTTCAATGGCTCGAACGAGATCTTCTCCTCCGATCTGTTTTAATACATACCCTGCAGCACCAGCACGGATGGCTGAAAACAGCATCTCATCTTCAGCATAGGAAGTCAGCATGATGACTTTAGTATTAGGGTATTTGTCAGCTATCTCCTGACAGGCTTCGATGCCTGATCCGCCTGGGAGACGGATATCCATCACCACCACATCGGGTGTGAATGCTGCCACCCGTTCAACTGCTTCACGGGCATTACTAGCTTCGGCTACAACTTCAAAGCTCGGATGGCGTTCCAACAAGGCTTTCAAACCAAGCCGGACTATCTCATGATCATCTACCAATAAAATACGTTGTTTATTCGCCATATGTTATCCTTTTTTGTACCTACCCCCGAGTCAAGTTATCCTCCAGTTGTTCATGGGAGCTCTGTGCTGATCCCGATGGATGATCCCGCCTGAAATCGACAAAACGATATCCTAAGCCTCGCTCCGTTAGTATATATACCGGATTGGTCGGATCTTTTTCAATCTTTTGACGCAAATAATTGATATATAGTCGTACGTAATGAGGTTGGTCACGATATTCATATCCCCAGACATTGGTGAGTATTTGATCATGAGAAACCACCCAGCCTGTATTCTGAACCAAGTAATATAGAAGGCGATATTCCGTTGGACGTAAGTTTATCAGCTTTTTATCCACCCACACTTCATGGCGATCAAAATCGATTTTTAGTCGCTTATCGACCTCGATCAATCCATGAGTACTATCGGTGGTCAGCTCTGTACGGCGTAGAACTGCCCGCACACGACTGACCAGCTCGCGAGGGCTGAACGGTTTGGTTACATAATCATCCGCACCAAGCTCAAGTCCATGAATGCGCTCTTCTTCCTCGCCTTTGGCTGTCACCATAATGACCGGAACAGGGCTGATCGAACGGATCATTTTAAGTACTTCAAAACCATCCAGGTCAGGTAGCATCACATCTAAAAGCACAAGGTCCGGGAGTGATGTTCGTAATCGATCCAGCGCTTGTGTGCCGGTAAATGCTTCGACCACTCGAAAACCGTCATGTTCAAGGTTCAGGCGGATGAATTTTGCCATCCTTTGTTCATCATCCACCACTAAAATTCGATAATTCTTATACTTGATATCTGGTAACATGACTATTATTCTCTTACAAACCCGATTATCTCTTCCTCGGCTTTGGTTGGCAAGATTTCGATGAAATTTAAGCGATTAATCGGCCAGATTACCGTAAGGACATTTTCCGCCAGGTAATGCAGCTCTTTGCCATCAATCCGGCGTGGGCTAGATAAGGTAATGAAGATATCCGTTGGTTCTGGTAGCTCCTCAACCTCCCCTATGATTGGTTCTTCTCCAGTTGGGTGAAGGATGATGGTATATGGCATGTGTTTCTCAGCTTCCTTATCGATTTACGAGTAGTTGGATCTTCATTTCACCCAATACGAATATATCTCCATGCGTGATCGGATAGGGTTTATTGGGTGATATCTTTTGCCCATTTAATTGGGTGCCATTCGCTGAATCAAAGTCAGTCAGGAAAGCATAAGGCGTGCTTATTTTTATTGAGGCATGCAATCGTGAGACACCATATTCGTATCCGTGATAAAGCCCCAGATCAACATCAGGTAAAATAGGTTGGTCTTCAGATGACCTGCCAAGTGTGTATTCAGATAGTCCTTCGAGAGGGATTACTTCACCAAAATCAACGAGAAATAATGAGAGGCTGGCATTCTCTGGAGTTGGCGGAACAACATGCTCATCTTCGTCGGATAAGTACTCATGAAGTTGGTCAGACAAACTACTGGGAATAGTCATGGTAGGATCACGACTTATCGTGATGAATTGGGATCCACATTCCTTACAAAACAGAGCACCCGGCATTTCCTTATTCCCGCAATTGGGGCAGATAATCATGCGTTACCCTCCTCGATCCTTGCAGGGAGAAGCAAGGAACGGGTACCATATTTTAACCTTTTTTCACCGTTTTCGCTGAAGGATTGATTTCGCTTGAGATTAGCGATCTCATCCTTCACCGTTTGTGCAAGATCATATTCTCCCTTTTTCGAGAGATTTCCAGCAAGACTTTCCATGTGACGTATGGCTGAATTCAAATCTCCTATTCCCACTTCTTCGCGTGCCCGTTCCTGCATGTGATAGAGTGACAATAACGCCATTGCATTGATGATTGCAGGCGGAGGTGCTTCTTGAATTAATTCTCTGGAGATTTGCCTCTCGAATATTATACGTTGAACGTATTTTGTTTTTATAATGTGGCGGGGGATTTCATAGTTAATAAAACCCTTCGCCAAGGTAAAGTTTGCTAATTTCGCGGGTATGTCCTTGATTAAAAACTCCAATAATATATGCATTGCACCAAGCCTGGGCATATTTCCAAAAATCAAAGGTGATCCAAGCACTAGAGGTGATGAATCTGGTTGGAGACGAAATGCTGAAAGTAATTCCACCTTCTGAGAAGGTAGGTAATTAAAGGTGATTTGCTCGGTCAGGCTCGACCCGAGACGAGAGATTTCACCGAGGATGGAACTGCGAATATCACTGATATTAGAAATATACTGGCATATCCCTCCAGTCTTGGAGGTAATATGGTCCAAGAATTTATCGTTCCATTGATTACCGATCCCGAGAGCACTGATACCTATCCCGAGAGCCGATGATTGATCAGCCAGTTTTTCACAACTCACTTCGTCACCATAGGTGCGTCCGTCGGTAATTAGGATTATATGATTTACCCGATTATTCGATCGAAATTGGTTGACTTGTGATAATCCCATCTCCAACCCTTTAAAGATTTCTGTACCACCTCCTGCTTGCAGCAATTGGATTTTCATTTCCGTAGATTTCAATTCAGATAGACTACCAGCAGAAATTAGCAGCTCAGCCCAATCATTGAATTTAACCAACGAAAAAATATCATTGGGTTGTAATTGGCGGATTAAGTCAATTGCAGTTAATTTAACCGTATCCAATCGAATTCCCTGCATCGAAGTTGAGCAATCAACGACCAGGGAGATATTCAATGGGGTTGAAGACATCAACAGACTCGTGTCCGGATGGAGCTTGAAATCCAACAACGAATAAAGTAATTGAGGTTCTGATAAGCGTATTAATGATGGCTGGCTATAATATGTGGTTATACTCAATGGAGAAACAATCTCGCGCGGTTCAGGTAATTGCTTGTCATAATCCGCTTTTCTCTTGGGATCGGACAAATGCTCGTAAGCTTGTTGGATATCGATAAATAGTTCAGTCTCTCCCAGGTTCAAATTCAAATCTGGGTGTAAACGTAGAACAAGCTGGCGATAAGCATGACGGATCTCCTCTACGGAGGCATCGCGAGGCAATCCCAAACGATCGTATAATGACGATTTTTCCATCGGATTTATTCTGGCAAACGGACGATGATCACTGATATATTGTCAGGTCCACCAGCAGAATTGGCTCGTTGAATCAATGATTGGCAAGCAAGTTGGGGTTCGGATGTGGCACGGATCACATCCACCAAATCATTCTCCGAAACCTGTCCCCATAATCCATCAGTACATAATACCAATTGGCTTCCAGATTGCAGGTGAAAAGTGGCAATATCCGGCTCAAATGGTTCACCTTGACCGAGGGCGCGGTATAGGACATTGCGCTGGGGATGAGTCGATGCTTGTTCCGGTGAAATCTGACCAATTTCCTCGAGGCGCTTCACTAATGAGTGATCATGTGTGAGGAGTTGTAAATTTCCATCAGGGCTGATCATATACATGCGGCTGTCACCAACATGAGCGATTGTCATTTGGTCGCCTAAGATCAATCCTGCTGTGAGCGTAGTCCCACTTCCGAATGCCTCCTTTTTTATTGTTTGGTGAGCTTGTAAGACACCTGATAGCATAATTTCCTGGATAGATAATTCCATTTTATTGCCTTGAACCGATAATAAAGGCAGGAAGATAGACCGAATTATATGAGAGGTTAATTTTTCCACCGCCAGGCTACTGGCAACTTCTCCATTTTCATGTCCACCCATTCCATCTGCAACTATATAAAGACCAAAATACAGATTCTTATCTCCTAAGACCAGGCTTGTAGTAAGACTAAATAGGGCGTCTTCATTATGATCCCGTTGGATTCCGACCGATTGTGCAACGCCAACAATTAATTGTGGTATTTCCAAGTGAGGCGTAAATTGTATATTGGATAAAACCTTTTCATCTGGAATAGTATTAATTTCACTAATTCCTGGTTGTAAATTACCCGCAGTATTATCCTGAGTTAATGGCGGTTGATCGCCGGATGCCTTTTTACGAAAGAACCTGTTCAATAATGATGCCACTCATATTCCTCCAATAGCACAAATTTTAATTATAAGACGATGGCATAAATTTTATGGTCAGTAGACCCAAAATAGAGTACATCATTAGCGATGATAGGTGTGCCAGTAATCGGACCCCCAGTTTGAAACCTCCAACGCAATCGACCAGTGCGGAATTCCAAACAGTACATCATCCCATCCACAGATCCGCAATATACTGAATCTTTATAGGTGATGGGTGAGCTGGTCACCTGGTTCTCCGTGACATAGGTCCAAATCTCTTTTGCTGAATGTAGATCGATACAATAAATATGTGCGTCCACCGATCCAGTAAAAATAAAATTATCCGCAATACAGGGTGTTGATATACTGGCTTTTGACATGCGAAAGCGCCATATGATATAACCAGATTTTATATCGATTGCGTAGAGGATTGTGTCCACAGAACCGATATAGATAATCCCATTAGCGTGTGCTGGTGAAGAGGTGAGTGCGCGTTTAGCTTTGAAACGCCATTTAACATTGCCTCGCAAGTCAACACAAAATAAGTCACCTGCTTCGGAAGCAAAATAAACATAATCACCAACGGATATGGGCGTAGACCGAATAGCAGCTCCTGCATCTACACGCCAGGCACGCCGTCCACTGAGTGCATTGACAACATGCAGGTAAGCATCATCGGAACCGATAAAGAGATGCCCCTCCGCAATAAAAGGTGAAGACCGGATGGGACCGTTGGAATAATAAGACCAAATTTCCTTTCCGGAACGAAGATTGATGCAATATAAGCGTTGGTCTTCTGAACCAATATAAACATTACCTTCGTAGACAGTGGGTTTACCGACAATGCCGCCTTCAGTGGCAAATTTCCAAATAAATTGTCCAGAAGCGGCATTTAATGAGTACAGGTTATTATCATATGCACCAATGAATATTGAGTCGCCGAAATAGGTGGGCGTACCCCGAATCTCATCTTCACACTCGAATTTCCAAAGAGGTGAGACCTCAGAGGTTTCACGGTACATCGGCTTGACGGCTGCAGGCAACTTATGGAGTAATCCAGTTTTTTTTGCACCCGCAATGAGTGCTTCTTTCATTAACTCCGCGCTTGGAAAACGCTCTGTAGGGTCATACCGGAGGGCAGTAGAAATGACTGCCTCCAGCTCGCTAGAAATATAGGGGTTAATACCACGTATCTTTCTTTCTTCGAAAGAGAAAGGTGGCTCCATTCGAGGATCCCGTTTGGTGAGTAAGTGATGTAATGTAGCGCCTAAAGCATAGATATCAGCTAGTTGAGTCGCTTCCCCTTTATATTGTTCTGGTGGAGAATATCCTTCTGTACCAATCATGGTACCTTTTTGTCCCGTCTGGAACGTTTTGGCGATACCAAAATCAACCAATAAGACATGACCTTGCTGGTTGATCATGATGTTGGAGGGTTTTATATCCCTGAATATGATTGGCTCCGGTTTGTTACCGTGTAGATAACTTATTACATCACACAACTCAATCGCCCAATTTACCACCTGAGCTTCAGGCAGAAACTCTTTGGATTCCAGCAGGATAGCTTCGAGGTTTTTTCCATCGATAAACTCGATAATAAGATAGGAACGATCGTCATCAGAAAAGTAATCATAAATCCGTGGGATGGAAGGATGGTCTAATGTAGCCAGGATATTGGCTTCGCGTTCGAAATTACGGACGATCGTATCACGGATGTTTGGGTCACGGACGATATTGATCATTTCCTTAACTGCAACCCGCTTCACAACGTTTGGAAAATGCAGATCGCGGGCGCTATAAACTGCCCCCATTCCTCCGACACCGACCACACTTTGGATAGAGTACCGATTTATAAGGATGACACCCGGTTGCAATTGATCAGAGGGTTTTCGTGGTGCATCTGTTGGGTCTAGACTATGAGTTTTACGTTGGTTATCCAGAGTTACTCCTCCAGTCGTGCAGGTAACTTTGTCAATTATAGCCAGCATTAGTAAAAAATGGAAACAAAAATTATGGTATATATAAGTACTTAAAGACATTTTACCCTAACTAGAGATGGTTCTAACTCTAAATGTGGATAATTTATATTGGTTTATATTCGAAAAGGGATCAGATAATGAATAAAAAAGTAGATTTTAAAAAAAAACTCAGACATCTCTACAATCCACCGATTGCTGGTTTTCACCTTGTAGATGTACCTAAAATGAATTACTTGATGATTGATGGGAAAGGTAACCCAAATACATCTGCAGACTACCAACAAGCGGTTGAAGCACTATATTCGATGGCCTACAGCGTTAAGTTTGCTCTCAAACCGCGCGGATTCGATCATATCGTGCCACCATTGGAAGGATTATGGTGGATGGAGAATATGAATGACTTTAATCTGGCAAATAAAGAATTTTGGGAATGGACCATGATGATTATGCAGCCTGAATGGGTCGTTTCTGAATTTGTGGAATCAGTCAGGGAAGCAGCGTACAAAAAAAAGAAGAACTCCTCATTAATGCGAGTCAGGTTCGATGCATATGAAGAGGGTTTAGCAGTTCAAATTCTATATACCGGACCTTATGAAGCAGAGGCTCCAACCATTTCAGCGATGCATAATTTCATGAAGACCAATGGATATCAATTAATGGGAAAGCATCATGAAATTTATCTTGGTGATCCGCGCAAGACACTCGCTGAAAAACTTCAGACCATTCTCCGCCAACCCATTCGGAAGTAACAAAAAGCGATTGTATATTCAAAATAATAAATAATCATAAAGCTAACTTAATGGCAAAGAAAGTTCGCTTCTGTTAATCCCAATCAAGCTTTACTTTGAACAACAATCGCAAACTTTGATTTCCTTTGGATCTTATTTTGACCAATTGCGAAAACCTCAGGTGTAGCGGCAGCCAGGGTCGGATAGCTGGTCACACTATAATCTTCCCCCGGTGAAATTGGGAACGGAGATGATCCCTCAAAGGCAGCGATTTTACCACCTGCTTCCTCAATCAATAGCCAGCCTGCAGCCAAATCCCATATTTTTGGTACAGCATCGAAACCTAATAATGCAGAACCACGTGCGACCATGCTTAATGAATAGGCACATGAACCCATAATTCGGGATTTATATGGGATGCTGATGTTGTAATAACGGAAACTGCGGGAGCAGCAGGTGAAAAAAGACATTGGCTGTGATGGATCGGGGGCACGGGTAGCAATCGGAATATGATTTAAAAAAGCACCGGAGCCTCGCCGGGTAGTATAAAGTTCTTTGATCAATGGAAAATACAATACACCAATCTCGGGGTAGCCATCCAGGAGACGGGCAATAGAAACACCCCATATCGATAACCCTAAGCTGTAATTTGTGGTGCCATCCAAAGGGTCAACGATCCAGGTTGGTGATTGTGTATTTGCCAGGTGGTGAGAGGATTCCTCACTGACTATTTCATCTTGGGGAAAGTGCTTATGGATTGTATTCGTGATCAATTGGTCTGCTGCAAGATCAGCCTCTGTAACAACTGTATGGTCAGCTTTTTGTGATGCATGTAACCCAGCCGGATTATAATATTTTTGTAGCAGGTTTCCAGTTTGCAGAGCCAGGTGAGTGGCGAATTTTAAAGGATCATTCATAAGAAGTATTATTTTTCCATTGATAGTGTATTCGAGATTTTTCGTGTAGTTAGGTAATTAGGTAAAGCCAGGACAAAAGGTGTAGCCAAGAATCCAGAAATGGCCGTCCATACAAATGCCTGGCGCAACCCAATGCTATCTCCAAGCATGCCAATGCCTACGGCAGCTAATGATAGGCAGATAAAGCTCATTGCCATAAAGAAACCATTTGCAACTGAGCGGTGATTGGGAAGCTGATCCTGGACCATGGCCAGCATAATGGGTTGAGCTGATAAACCAAATAAACCAGCAAGGATTAATACCGGCAGGACCAGCCATCCCGTGGATTTTAGGAACATAAAGACCATGATCGGTGCGATGAGTGAGACCAGAAAGAGAACTGGTTTACGTCCCAGGCGGTCACTGGTGGTACCACCCAAGACAGCACCAAACACACCTGCAAGCTGATAAATCGCCAGGGTTGTACCCGCTTTCCAGATGCTTGCTCCTTCCCCTTCAAGTAACGTTGGGAGATAAACTCCCAATCCTGTGATCAAAAAACTTCGAAAAAAGATGATCCCGATCAAGGGTAAAAACAACCGACGGGCAATAGGAATTGCTTCACGGATGCCTATTGGCTTCTCGACATGAACTGAAATACCTTTGAAGCGAATGAATATGATCAAAGATGCGATCCAACCCGGGATGGCGATGGGGAACATCCCACCTAATGTAAAGGTCAGCAATCCCCAAGAGGCGATCAACGGTCCAATCGTTCTCCCAAGCTCTCCTGCAGCCATATAAAGACTCATTCCTTTTCCAACCTGAGACCCAGATACGCGTGCAATCATGGCAGGGGAGGGTGAGTGAAAAGCGGTAATGCTCAATCCGGTGATGAAGAGTAGAATAGCCAGGCTAATGAAATTGGGCGCGATACCCAGGCAAGACATGGTGGTAGCAGTGATCGCAGGTGCCAGGATAACAAGTGGGCGTAAATTAATCCTGTCGTCCAGGTATCCGAGGATTGGATTTAATAGAGATGGTAATTGAGTGATAGCAGAAAGAGAACCTGCCTGGGTATATGTTAGTGATAGTTTCTCAATCAGATTTGGAAGCAAGGGTGCAAGAAACGCAGAATAGGTGTCATGGATGAAATGCGAACTGATGATCATCAGTACGCGATCCATTTGAAATTGTAATGTTCCTGCCTTAACCTGGGTGGAAGAAACAGGGGCGGGTAATTCGGTCATTATTCAGATACGGGCGTGTTAACAATTTCGATGTAATCTTGAGATATGGAAGCCTCATTGGAAATCCCGAGTGAGCGAATCAACTCTCTGGTGACGAGCGCCTTATGTTCTGCGTCTTTCCTGCTCCAGGTGCGGCTCTTTACCTCAAGAAAGTGACCTAAGGCAGGATTATCCAGACGGTCCAAATTTACAAAAAACTCCAGACCGTGATAAAGAATACGCCAACGCATCCGATGTTTCTCGATAACAGTTTCCCGCATAGGTTTAAAGTATTCCCGATAAAATCGCAAGGAATGGATGGCAGGTGCGATGAAACGGCTGCGGGATAACAATGCATCGCTAGGGAAATCGCCTTCTCGTGTTGGTCCCAACAATGTCAGCCGGTAACGCACATTGCTGATTTGATCATGTGGACCAATTGCTTCATCTTCCCGATAGCGTAAATATCCCTGAGATGTATCTGTGAAGGAGAAATAAGTATCAAACTCGTGGTAGTGGCGGTGATGCAGGACCTCGATTCCTGGCTGTTTTATCCTGGAAATTACTATCTCAGGATCGTCCAGGGTAACTTTCACCTGTACTTCATAGCTTTCTTCTTCTGTCGCTCCGCCGATGGCGATTAATTTGGAAAGCACGGAATGCTCACGCTCAAGCAAGAAAGAATCAATCCTTTTGGCATATTCTGATGCTTCAATCAGTAAGTCATTCTCATTGAGGGTTAATAACAAGTGGTTACGCATTAACCACTTGCCATTGACCATTACATCAGTGACATCGGTTGGATGGGTAGAGTAAACCAACTGTGAAAATATAGCTTCCGGTTCACGCCTAAACCGTGGGGAATTGTGCACGCGAGTATTATCTACCAGAATTAAATCTGCCCGTTTTCCTGCCTCTAGCGATCCGGTGAGATTTCCCAACTGCAATGCATCCGCGCCTATGCGGGTCGCCATGGTTAATGCCATCGGCGCAGGTAAGGTGGTTGGATCACCACTCGTGCCTTTCGATATGAAAGCGGCCAAGCGCATCTCCTCAAACATATCCAAATCATTATTTGAGGCAGGACCATCAGTTCCAATTCCAACTTTGAGACCTGCTTCGAGCATATTACTGATGGGCGCGAAACCGGAAGCCAGCTTTAGGTTTGAGGATGGGTTATGGGCTACACCTACTTTATGATGCAATAGTGTTTTTATCTCTCCAGCATCCACATGCACACAATGGGCAGCAAGGACTTTTCCTTCGAAAACATTTTGCTTCTTTACGTAAGGTATGACTGGCATACCATGTTCTTTCCGGCTATTTTCAACTTCCTGACGGGTCTCGGATAAGTGGATCAGTAAAGGCACATCGAATTCATTAGCGATGGACGCAGCAGATTGAAGGATTTCTTGATTACAGGTATAGGGTGAGTGAGGTCCAACAGCTGGAAGAATTAATGAATGACCCAGCCATTTCTTAATGAAAACACGGGTCTTATCTAGGGCTTCTTCATAATCCCGGGCATCTGGTCCGGGAAATTTCAGCACAGTCTGAGCACACACCGCACGTAAACCAGCCTCAGTGGTTGCTTGTGCGACATCATCTTCGAAATAATACATATCAGCAAAACAGGTGACTCCGGAGCGGATCATTTCTGCGCACGCCAGCTTGGTACCAAGGCGGACAAATTCTGGTGAGACGAATTGCCGTTCAACTGGCATCATATACCCCATTAACCAGACGTCCAAACGTAAATCATCAGCCAAGCCACGCAGCAGGGTCATGGCTGCATGAGTATGAGCATTGATCAATCCCGGCATAAGGACTTTCCCCTGGCAATCGATGAGTTGGTCAGAGGTATATTGCGTGCGAATATCTGCTTCATTACCTGCTGCGAGGATGTGATCTCCCTGAATTGCGATTGCCCCTGGCTCAAAAATCGTCAGGTTCGCATCCATGGTTAATAATATTGCGTTTGACAG
>Ga0154777_1126_pt1 | contig 12646 bp, 9 predicted proteins | sample Rifle2008BG16ft_FD_105785 | JGI IMG/M metagenome (GOLD analysis project Ga0154777, IMG submission 105785) | Chloroflexi bacterium RBG_16_47_49 | reverse complement strand
TACCTTGGTCGGCGAGCTGGTGGATACATTAATATTTATCCTGATTGCATCATTATTCAAGGTTTTTCCCTGGAGCTTGTTTATTACTCTGGTCCTAACTAATTATTTGTTCAAATGCTCAATCGAAGCCCTGATGACCCCTCTTACTTATCTGGTAGTTAATCGCTTGAAGCATCAGGAACATGAAGACTATTACGATCGAGAGACGAATTTCACTCCTTTTCAGATTTAATTGATTAGCCGCCAAGAGTTTTGGCGGCTAAGGTTTATCATTGAAAGATGAGGAATTGACCTAAGCTAGCTCAAGATAGCGTTCTACTTCCCAATCGGTGACTTTCATTTGATATTCTTCAATTTCCTCCAACTTTGCCCGATTAAAGGTCTCGTAGATAATCGCTCCAAGCGCCTCTTTGATCACCGCATCTGACCCCAGTTCCTGCAAGGCTTCACCCAGCGAGCCTGGCAATTCTGTCACGCCCATCCCCTTCCGCTCTTCTGCTGTGAGCTCATAAACATTGACGTTATTGAGCGGTTTCGGGCACTCGATATGGTTATCGATCCCGTCCAGAGCTGCTGCCAGCATGGCCGTGAATGCCAGGTAGGGGTTTGTGGATGGGTCTGGGAAGCGTAGCTCAGCCCTGGTGGAGTTATCTCTGCCTGGTGACCACCTCGGGATGCGGATCAGTGCCGAACGATTGATCTGTGCCCAACCCACATAGACGGGTGCTTCGTACCCAGGCACCAGTCGTTTATATGAATTCACCGTTGGTGCCACAATGGCTGCCAACGCACGTGCATGTGCCAGCTGACCGGCAATAAATTGATAAGCAATCGGGGATAAATGAAAATCATCATTGGGATCGGCAAATAAATTCTTACCCTGATTATCAAATAATGACTGGTGGACGTGCATTCCAGAGCCATTGATTCCAAAAATTGGTTTGGGCATGAACGAGGCGATCAACCCGTGCTGAGCCGCAATTGCTTTCACGGTATACTTTAGCGTTAATACATTGTCAGCTGTTCGTAACGCATCATCAAAGCGAAAATCAATTTCATGTTGACCCAGTGCCACTTCATGGTGACCGGTTTCCACGTCCAGCCCCATCCCCTCCAATGCATCCATTAACTCAGTCCGGACCCTCACAGCATCATCATTGGCTGAGAAATCGAAATATCCTCCCACATCATGCGGCACCGGATGGATGTTCTCATGATCATTTCCACCTCGAAATAGGAAAAACTCAGGTTCCGGACCAACGTTGTAATTCCAACCTCGCTCAGACAGTTTTTCCAATGTATGTTTCAATGTCCCACGTGGGTCACCCGGGAATGGCTTGCCATCCGGCTGGAAGATTTCACAAAAGATACGCGCCCGTCGTAGCTCCGGAAGTGTCCATGGGAGGACTGCATAAGTCTCGACATCCAATACCAGGCGCATATCGCTTTCTTGAATTCGTGCGAAGCCTTCCACGGAAGAGCCATCAAACCAGATACCATCCTCCAGTGCACTAGCTAACCGCCTCACCGGGATATCTACACTCTTCACCGTCCCAGTGACGTCTGTGAATTGAATGGAGATAAATTTTACTTCGTCTTCTTTTACGCGAGCCAATAATTCCTTATTGTCCATACATCCTCTTCATCTTGCCTTACCATAATGGGGTTGTAGAATAATTTGTGGTCTGTCTAGCCATCCACCAATTGTATGAGCGCAACACTACCAGCATAATCGGTACTACTAAAAAACGCTGCGCCTTTTTTTCATAATTCCAATCAATTGCCCGCAATTTTATCACACCCTTATGTGCAGGTGGGGGTTTAAGGAATACTTGGATTCAAGAAACTATCCTCCATTGGTATGATTACGCCATCATTGCCTTTGGGATAATCCTGTTGGTCTCCTCGTTTATCTTGCGCAACTTTATTCACCTCGGTAATTTCTGGGTTCCGCCAGGTATTCTTCCCGGATAAACTTTTCTTAACCTGGGTTACTTGCCAAATCATCCTCCCTGCGGTATCCTTAGCCGTTGGGAGTGGTTGAGTTCCGGTGGGCTCCTCGGTCTTCAAAACCGGTGGCGGGTCGCGTTGCGGGCCGCGGTGGGTTCGACCCCCATCCACTCCCGCCTGTTATTGTTAATCCTCTGATTAGGACGGGACTATCTATGTTACCAGTTGAAAACGAAAACTATACCCCCATTGTTGCTCGCTATCTACGGATCGAAGACACGACCTGGGGTGAAGAGAAGAAAGGCTATCTTGTCCGCTACCGCGGCCAGTTGTATGACCCGGATACCGCGAAAGCTTATGACCAGCTGGCCCAAGCCCTGCGTAATCTTCATGTGACCCCGCTCTTTCGCCTGGAAGAAAACCGTCACGTCGTGCTGCTGATTAATGGTGTTATTCAGCCTAAACCCACAAAGGTCTGGGGAAATGTCCTATTTTTCATCCTGACGGTAGTCAGTGTCGTGTTTACCGGTGGATTAAGTTCCACCGGAAATCTGCCGATAAGTATGAGTGGCTGGATTAATTTCATGGTGGGTGGCTTGCCTTTTGCCATTGCTTTGTTGGCAATCCTCGTCTGCCATGAGTTCGGTCACTATCTTGCCGGCAGGTACCATAAAACTGCGGTCACGCTCCCCTTCTTTATCCCTTTCCCGTTGAGTCTATTCGGAACCATGGGTGCCTTCATCCAGCTCAAGGAACCCCCAAAAAACAGGCGCATCCTGTTGGATATTGGTATCGCCGGACCCTTGGCTGGTTTGATTGTCGCTGTCCCTATCCTGCTGTTGGGGTTATATCTATCCCCGGTGGATAAAATCCCCTTCCAGCTGCCAGTGGGTCAGCTTTTTGAAGGCAACTCCATCTTGTATCTGCTCATGAAGTTTATTGTTAAAGGGCAGCTTCTTCCCCAACCATTCGACTACGCCGGCTTGAATCCGATCATTTATTGGATCCGTTACTTTTTTACCAGTTCACCCCTCCCTGCTGGTGGCTTGGACGTTAGTTTACACCCCATCGCCTGGGCAGGCTGGGCTGGTTTGCTGGTTACTTCACTCAATCTGATCCCTGCCGGGCAGCTTGACGGCGGACACATCATGTATGTTTTGTTGGGTAGGCGCACTTCCAGATTATTGCCCTTTATCTTGATTGGTCTGATCATGCTCGGTTTGGTATGGAGCGGGTGGTGGCTCTGGGCAGCTTTGATCTTTTTCCTCGGTCGCCTCCATGCCGAACCCTTGGATCAAATTACATCGCTTGATCCAAAGCGCCAGGCACTTGCCATCCTGGGTGTAATTGTCTTTATCCTGGTCTTCATGCCTGTGCCCCTTGCCTGACTAAAAATTCATCCGATTTGATAATGCATCCGCCCACCGCCATCAATTCCTTTCCCTCGGTGGGCGGTTTGATTAATAAACACACTCGTTTTGCCTTTTAAGTTTGATAGATCACGAATTGCTCAATAGGTTCCAATCTATTATTTGATTGATCGGCCGGCATATACTTTTTTTCTAAGGTCTGCCTTCGGTCAACACCTCTACATGATCGATCGTTCCCGCCATGCTATACACGGAGAGATCGAACCTGGCATCCCCCGTCGATTCCCATTTTCTCGCCCCAATCACATTCCCAATTGAATTATATGCCACGACCAATACCCACAGTTGGGTCGGTGTTGAACTACCTTCCGGTAGGATTATTTCTCCAACCACATCTGCTTGCCTGCCATCTGTACTGATAGCTGACTTTGTAATATTAACCTCCAGGTCAAGGTAACGCCTATCATCGGTTGACACAGTTAATCCACTGAGTAGTTCAGCCAGTACTTCAAATTTCAGAGGCAGGGGCGGGTCAAAGTAAGTCATCAATGGGATCGTGCTTCCAGGCAGCAGCAGGTTCAATGGTGCGAATGCCACCTGATTGGCAATATTCTTACCCTGGGACGTGAACAAGCCAATCCAGGCTGATAAGTTTTCCACGCTGTTCTCTGTCTCATTTCGTACCTCCACGATGCACCATGCCCCTCCATCTCCCGTTCGGTAACATTGGGGCTGTTCAGAGTGGAGGGGAATGGCTGTGGGTGTAGGCAGAGTTTCAGGGATTTCTCCACTAATCGGGATGACAAGCTGCTTGCCCACGCTGAGAAAATGTGGATCCACCCCCGGGTTGGCTGCCTGCAAGTCCTCCAACGCTATCCCATACAGGTATGCAATCCCAAGCATGGTCTCATCTTTCCCGATGGTGTGCAAGAAAGGTGTCGCTGTAGGTGCAGGGGTGACTGGAATGACCACCATTAGGGTGGCTGTTGGCGAAATCGGGCTGGGCGTGAGTGTGTGGTAGGGTGTGAGCGCACCCGTTGGGGCAAGTGTCGGAGTTGCTAGTAGGGTCGCCTGTGCACAGCTGCTCAATAAAAATCCGAGCGTTGTAAACAGATAAACAATTCGGCTCACCATAGACCCTGATTATACCCAAGGAATAACCCTGACAAGGATCCGCCAGATTGATTATTTTTCTGCCTGATTTTATTCCGCTTTTCGGACATCCGCTGCTTCTGCTGATGCTGTGTTCATTCCGCTCTTTGGACATCCGCTACTTTTGCGGATGCTGCTCTTATTCCGCTCTTAGGACATCCGCTGCTTTTGCGGATGCTGCGATCATTCCGCTCTTAGGACATCCGCTGGTTTTGCGGATACTGCGGTTATATTTCTTTTCTTTAATCTGCGTTTATTCCGCTCTTTGTACATCCGCTACTTTTGCGGATGCTGCTCTTATTCCGCTCTTAGGACATCCGCTGCTTTTGCGGATGCTGCGATCATTCCGCTCTTTCGACATCCGCTGGTTTTGCGGATACTGCGGTTAAAAATATCTTTTGTTGTATCAGTGTGTATTTGTGGTCTTCCTCCTGGGTTTACAACCTCTACTCCTCGGCAGGCTGTATAATTAATTCATGCTCACCCGATTTCAGCTATGGCTCCAAGCCCATAAAAAACTGAAAAGGCTCGCGCTTCCTGAGATATTTGTGTTGGTTGTTTTAATTGTATTCGGTTCATTTCTGGCTATTAGAAGTCCGTTTGGGGCTGGTTTTGATGAAGAGACTCACCTGTTACGCGTTTGGGAGATGTCGGCTTTTGAATGGATCCCGAACGCCAGACTGTCCTCCGATATGCGCTTCCCGGCTTTTTATTGGGATAATTCTTATCGCCGTCAAGCTATCCTTGAGCCGGTGGATCCAAACTTTTGGCAAATGTATGCTGATACACCCATCGATGGTTCTGGTTTTCTGAGCGAAAATCTAACCACCCGTTCGGTTTATTCTCCTCTATTACTTCTCCCCCAGTCCCTCGTTATGTTCTTGCTGGGTAGGGTGCTCAACTTGCCCGCCCTCACGGTCTTGATTGCCATGCGCTTGGCAGGGTTGGTAAGTTACACCCTGCTGGTCTGGTGGGCGGTCCGCATGGCGCCCGTGGGTAAATGGATGTGGGCGATCCTGGTGGTTACGCCTATGGCTGTCAATCAGGCGAGTACGGTCACTACCGACACGCTATCCAATGGATTTGGCTTCCTGTTTGTTAGTATTTGCCTGTATATGGTCACCCTTCCTCAAATCAAGTGGAAGGAATGGCTGACCTTAGGTTTACTTTTCGTCTTGCTCTTCTCGGCGAAGGTGAACCTGACCATCCTTGCTCTCTTGCCTTTTATTATCCTGCATCCTTCGCGCTTCAAGATGAGGCGCGGTTTCCTCCTTTTAGGGTTTGTCGCATTATCGCTAGCCATCCTTGAAGTGGGTGGGTGGAATAGCCTGGCTTACTCACGTTTCTATACAGCCTTACCTGGAGCTGATCCCGCTGGTCAGTTGCAATACATCCTCACCCATCCATTATCGGCTGCAGGGGTAGTACTCTCCGACCTTTTCATACGCATCCTTTCTTACCTCAAAGGTTGGGTTGCAGATTTCGGATATGGCTATTGGGGGCCTCCCTGGTTGATCTATCCCCTCTATCTGGTGGCTCTCCTGGCAGCCTTCTTCATCCGCGAGGATGCCCAAATAACCAAACGCACTTGTCTGGGTCTCTATCTCGTTTTTGGATTGAGTTTCCTCGCCACGCTGATGTCACTCTATGTATCTTATACTCCCCTTGGCAGCCCGGAAATCATCGGAGTTCATGGACGCTATTTCACCGTCATCTTCCCACTCCTTCTCCTTGGCTTGATCGGGTTGCCCGTCAAATCGTTGAAATTGGATCACATTCTGCTCACTCGGATCACGATTGCCGCCACATTGCTTGTTATGTTGCTGTTCTCTGCAGGGATGTATTTATCTTTCTATGTGCGTTGTGGTACTGCATTTTTTCAATCAGGGTTATGTTATCAACCGGTGTATAAGAACTGGTCCCCCAATACGAATTACTATCCACCTATTTCACCGCATCATTCCCTTACCCAATGGTTCATCCCGAAATGTAATCGCATGCGTTCCTTGCAAGTCTGGATCGATTCGACTGGTTCCGACCCGAATGGGAGCACAGAGTTTATATTGAACGATGTCGATAATGATATTGTCATATTTGACACCCTCCGCTCCAACACCGACCTTCCACAGAAAGAGTGGCTTACCTTTACATTTCCTGCCGATGATAAATCCGGTGGAAAATGGTACACCCTCACCATTCAAACCTCTCCCACTGATCGTGGGCAAGGGATTCAAGTCGCTTCATCGATTCGCCCGGAATATGTCGATGCCCCTCTGCTCCAAAATGGTGTGGAGCAGGAGAATGATATGATTTTCCGGTACGGCTGTATCGCTGGTTGGCAGGCGTTATATATCGATCTAATCGATCTGGTTAATCGGCGTGAATGACTTTTACTATGTAAATTGTACTATCTTAGATTCCTAACTGATCGTTTTCGAACATTCCCATTCCATCCTGATGGATTTATTGATGCTCAAGCGAACCATATCCTCCATAAGTCTTTTCAACCCTAAGCGCAGGTTCTCTCCCCATCACTCATTTTCTTTCAGAATATACAGGTTTAACGATTACTGATCTACTTCTCCCCCAAAGTTTCTCCAATAAACAACTGTCTTAGTGAATTTTTAGATTTTAGGACTTGATATCTTTTACTGAAAGCTAACTGCTAATTGCTAATTACTAATAGCTAACTGCTAGTCGCAAAAAGCTAACTGTTTATTGATAAAACCTAATCCGCTAACCGCTAATAGCTTTCCTATTATGAGAAACCTTAAATTATTCACGAATGTTCATAAACCCCTTGTGGATTAGAACATATGTGCTATAATTAGGATGTGTTCATATATATATTTTGATAAACACACCCGTATACCGAGTGTTCTTCTCGGTAATAGTGTGTAACTACTCACCAATTCCTCTAAGGATGGACATATATCTATTCATTTTATTTCGACCACAATCTTATGCTTGTTCAGAACTGCTAAGGAGTAATTAGATGATATTATTGTCGCCTTCCTCGACAAATAGTTCAGTACTCCTCCCCCAAAAACCTGATTTTGTGGTTTTTGGGGGAGGTGGAGCGAGTCCGGCGTTCCCTTCAGCCGGATGGGGGTTTCGTGTACCTGCAATGTCTTCACCTGTAGTGTCTCCATGATTTCACTATGATTTCACTATATGAGCGATAGAACGCATTCAAATGATTTTGGTTTATTCAATCAGCGTTCTTCTGTGCCAATTGAACTTCATTGGCATTTGCGTTCGTATACCGATTGGTGTTCTCCCAGATCGATCAGTGCTCTTCTGATCGAGTAGTGGTTTTCTACATCGATTGCGCTGTCTCGATGCCAAGTGCTCTTCTGTACCGGTTGATCCTGACCGATCAGTGCTCTTCTGTACCGGTTGATCTTGACCGATATGTTTTTATCGGTATGAACGCATACATATAGTGTCCCCATGGTTTCACTGCAAGAGCGATGAGAAGTCTCGGTATCCATGTGAATTATTTCTCTGGAAGATTAATTGAATGCATTTGAATTTATTGAGGTTCAATTCTACAAGGAGCTTACTTTGCGACGCAGTATTGAGGGCGCTTTTTGCCCGAAACATCGCGAGTGCTTTTTACGAGCGATGCAAGAGCGTTCTATCCGAGCGACATCGTCACCCCCATTTCCCACCCCCTCTCCAAACGGCATTCGTTCCGATTCGTTTTTTTCCCAAACGAATGCCGCTCAATCAAGCCCCACATCGGCATTACGATTAAGCTGTTGTGATTGGCGTGTTCATAATCGACTGGATGCAATCCCATCAAGAAAGTCATCTTTGCCGGCAGATAGAATGAGGAAAACGCGTTCCACTTCAACTAAACCAATAGGTTTTTCCCCATGGATCATCGATCACGGCTACAAGCTATTTACCAAGGATGCTCCTCTCAACCCCCCTATTTTAGATTTCCGCAACAATGGGGGAAGATATTTATTCAAATATCTCAATCCGCTCATGACCTACAAATACATAACTTATCTTCTCTCATCAATCTACACCACCAGCTAAAATCGCATGAGAATGTTTTATTCGTGATTCGTGCCCTATCCAGGAGCGATTATACAGTGTCTACATATTTTCACTGCTTTGCGACGAAGCATCGCGAACGTTTTCTGCGAGCGAGGTCGTGGATGGCTCATAACTCCTCCCCTAATTTCCATTTCCGGAAATTGGGGGAGGCGGGAGGGGGGTGCCGGAAGGAGGCGTTATTCGTGTATTCGTGTCCCCGTTCGTGGATAGTTATCTAATCCAATTTCTCTAAGTATTTACAGCGGCAAATTGCTTTTTTACAACAATTCAACCCCATCTCACCTCCTCCTCACCCGGATAAAAGGATTCGTTCCGATTCGTTTTTTGTTTTATTTTATTTATTAATAATATCTACCCATGCACTCACCTCACCTATTCATCGCCTTGTCCGCCTGCCTGTATGGATGAATTCTACCGGTCCTTAATTACAAATTATTATCCAATAATTACCCATCACTGCCTGAGAATTCATACTCACGAATAGCTTGCTATCAAAGGCAGCCTATGCTAAACTCATTCTAATAAACCAATGGCTCAAGAGAAGATGTATAAAGCCGCCCTGGAAGCCATCGAGCAAGGGCAAACCACCCGGGCGCGCGACTTATTCACTCGTTTGTTACGCTCAGATTCTTCCAAAGCAGAATATTGGTTGTGGATGAGCACGCTGGTCGATACCAATCAGGAGCGCATCTATTGCCTCGAATCGACCCTGCGGGCAGATCCCGATAACGAGGCTGCCAAGCGTGGTCTGATCATCCTGGGAGCCAGACAGGCTGGCGATGATGTCACACCGGTTCCACCTATCCGGCGTCATTGGGAGAAAGAGCTTGGGAACGTGATCGAGCCTCCCAAGTCTTTCTTCCGTCGCATCTTGGATAACCGCCTCTTGCGCTTTGCGATAGGTTTAACCGCCGCCCTGATCGTCGTAGGCTTCATCCTGGTGGTAAACTATGGAACTCGGGAAAAACCTGAACAGGTTGTCATTTTAAAAGTATCGCCATTTCCCACTCGTACTCCATCACCGACAATTTCTCCAACCGTCACCCGCACGATAGCCGGACCAACACGCACACCAACTCTTATCGGTCCCACGCCCCTCTGGGTGTTTCTCCCAGAGACCTATACACCAGTCCCACTGTATGTAAACACGCCACATCCAGTCGTTGAGGCTTATCGTACCGGGATTCGTGCTTATGAGAACTCTGATTGGACCTCTTTGCTGGGATTTATGGAACAAGCCATCACGGCGGAGCCCTATGCGCCAGACTTGTTATATTACCAGGGTGAAGCTTACCGGTTGATGGGTGACTTCCAGGAAGCAGTGATTGCTTTCGGTGAAGCGCTCGAGATAAACCCTCAATTCGCTCCTGCGTATCTGGGTCGCGCCTTTGCCTATGAAGCAATCAATCCCAATGCAGATATTGAAGGTGAGCTGAACTACGCAATTAATTTCGATCCCAATTATGTGGATGCATACCTGGCGAGAGCTAAAATCCGCATCAAGCATGATAATCCACAAGGGGCGCTTGAGGACTTGCTGGTTACTGAAAGCCTCTTCCCCAATCATCCCATGATTTATATCCTGCGTGCTCAAGCCTACCTGAAATTGGGTGATCCTGTCGTCGCCTTGGAAGTTGCCACCTACGCCCACGAGATAGATTTGACTTCACTCCCTGCCTATCTCACCCTCGCGCAGGTTTATTTAACCCTACAAGATACACAGCAAACAATTGATAACATCGATATCTACCTGCGCTATGTCAAAAATGATGCCGATGGTTGGGCAGTTAAAACACAGGCAGAATACCAGTTGGGCAACCTGGACAAGGCTCTGAATGCCTGTGGATTGGGAATAGCAACCAGCGAAGAAAACGCCCCATCGTGGTACTATTGCGGTCTTATCCATTTGGAGATGGGTGATCCCAGGACGGCAGTTAACGACCTGGTTGCTGCGGTAAACCTGGATATGCTCAACTTTGATTACAGCGTCGCTCTGGCAAAAGCCTTATGGGCGGATGGTAGAATCACCATGACCATCCGCCAATTTACCAGTGCGGAGTTAATCGCTACCAACGACGCTCAGCTGGCAGTAGTTTATTATCACCGGGCTCAAGCATATGAGCAGGCCTTGAATATGACCCAAGCCAGGCAGGATTGGGGAGAGCTTCTGGCGCTGCCTGTAGACCAGGTCCCCGAAGAATGGCGTATCTTAGCTCAAGCCCGCTGGGATTACTTCAACCCACCCACTCCCACCGATACCCCAACCAGTACGCGCGTTCCAACCCGCACCAACACGCCCACCCGCACACCCAGGCCGACCATAACGCCTACCCCAACCCAAACCCCGACCTCGACGCAGACGCTGACTCCTACGATTACCCTCACTCCTTCCCCGACTCGCACCTTTACCCCAACCCCCACATATATTGATTAATATGCGGTTGGTTGATAGATGTCGTGCTTTTATTAGAGTTATGTAAGAGTTATTTTTGAACACCCCATCACATCCCTTGCTAATGCAACCAGGACGCGCTATAATTCGCCGAGTTCTAACAGGGAAGAGATTTCGAGAGGTAAAGATGCCTGTTTACACCTATCATTGTGAGAGTTGTGGCGTTCGTTTCGAACGCCTGCAGGGATTTAATGATCCCGTCCTCACGCGCTGTCCGGAATGCAATAAGAAGGCATTACGCAAGGTGTATACACCGGTTGGGATCGTTTTTAAAGGCTCAGGGTTCTATTCCACAGATCACCGCTCATCCTCTGGCTCGTTCAACCGCTCTGCCAAAGCTGCTGAAAGTGAAAGTAAAGCTGAACCAGATACAACGACCTCCGAAAAAACAACCGAGAAATGATCTAATCACAAAAAACTATTAGGACGCTGAACAAGCGTCCATTTTTGTTTATAGCTGGATTTGCCGAAAATAACGCATTTTAGATAACTTAGGTGCCGCTGCTCCTCGACTAGGACTCGAACCTAGAACCTAGCGGTTAACAACGAGCGTTTTTTGCGAAACACCCCGTGTTTTCGGGGTGCTGAGCGTTTTTTGCGAAACACCCCGTGTTTTCGGGGTGCCGCTGCTCCTCGACTAGGACTCGAACCTGGAACCTAGTGGTTAACAACGAGCGTTTTTTGCGAAACACCCCAGGCTTCCGGGGTGCAGAGCGGTTTAACGCGAAGCACCCCGGATTGTCGGGGTGCCGCTGCTCCTCGACTAGGACTCGAACCTGGAACCTGGCGGTTAACCGTTGAGCGTTTTTTGCGAAACACCCCAGGCTTCCGGGGTGCAGAGCGTTTTTTGCGAAACACCCCAGGCTTCCGGGGTGCAGAGCGGTTTAACGCGAAGCACCCCGGATTGTCGGGGTGCCGCTGCTCCTCGACCAGGACTCGTACCTGGAACCTGGCCTTAATCAATGAGCGGTTTAAGCGAAACACCCCGGATTGTCGGGGTGCCGCTGCTCCTCGACCAGGACTCGAACCTAGAACCTAGCGGTTAACAACGAGCGTTTTTTGCGAAACACCCCGTGTTTTCGGGGTGCCGCTGCTCCTCGACCAGGACTCGAACCTGGAACCTGGCGTTAATCAGTTGAGCGGTTTAAGCGAAACACCCCGGATTTTCGGGGTGCCGCTGCTCCTCGACCAGGACTCGAACCTGAAACCTAGCGGTTAACAACGAGCGTTTTTTGCGAAACACCCCAGGCTTCCGGGGTGCAGAGCGGTTTAACGCGAAGCACCCCGGATTGTCGGGGTGCCGCTGCTCCTCGACTAGGACTCGAACCTAGAACCTAGCGGTTAACAGCCGCCCGCTCTGCCGAATTGAGCTATCGAGGAAGAAAGCGACGTGATTATAAGCTCAAGCCTATTCAGTGTCAAGGAGTTGGCTTTTCAACAGTCACCCGCACCAAAACGCTGCTATTTTGTCCTATTTTCTAAGTGGAATTTAACTTTCTCAATCAAACGATCAAGTGCGATGGGTTTAGGGATATAGTCGATCGCCCCTGCATTTAGCCCAGCCTGCACTTCAGTTTCCTGTCCCCTGGCGGATATAAAGATGACCGGGATTGAGGCGGTGTCTCGATCTGCTTTTAACGCCTTACATGCT
>Ga0154777_1122_pt1 | contig 12675 bp, 14 predicted proteins | sample Rifle2008BG16ft_FD_105785 | JGI IMG/M metagenome (GOLD analysis project Ga0154777, IMG submission 105785) | Chloroflexi bacterium RBG_16_47_49 | reverse complement strand
CTTCCGTCCAGTACATCATCGACGGCAAGCAGTCTATGACTGTCTTGAAAGACGTCCGCACACTCGTCAGTGATGCCATCGCCGCCGCAGTTGCTTATCTCGAGGGTTCAACCCCTGAGCAGACCGCTACCTACAACAACGGCGTGATTGACGTCCCTGCCAAACCGTCCGTGGTCGTCACCGTTGACCAGAGCAATGTCGTTGCTGCTCTGATCGACTCTGGCTACTACGCGGCTACTGAATTTACTGGATTACCTTAAGATTTCCTAGTTCGTCAATGCAGGAATAGTGATGGTAAATCCATCACTATTCCTGCTATTTCCCTGACATTAGTACTTTGACAATGGAAATAACGGTCAGGCTAATTTGAATTGACCTTTTTTCTACCGGACAGCCAGGCACAGCTATCCGGGCATGTTCCTATCTTATACAATAAAAGAGAAAACTATGGAACCTATGACAGAAGCCACACCCGTCGTGGAAATGTGGAACATCAAGAAGAATTTTGCTGCCGTCCAGGCACTGCGAGGAGTGGACCTGGTACTGCACCACGGTGAAGTTTTGGGGTTGGTAGGCGACAACGCCGCTGGCAAGTCAACCCTGATGAAGGTTCTCAGCGGAGCTTACATCCCTGATGGAGGAGAGATCCTCATCGAAGGTAAGAAGGCGCATATGACAGATCCCTTGGATGCGCGCCGCCTGGGCATCGAGATGGTGTACCAGGACCTGGCTATTGCCAACAACCTTGACGTGACCTCCAACGTTTTCCTGGGTCGAGAAGCGGTCAGCACACAACTCGGAATATTCGGTGTACTGAACAATCGCCAAATGGAGCAAGAGGCGCAACGTCTACTCGATCGTCTCAAGATTGATATCCCCTCCGTACGCTTATTAGTGGAGAGGCTGTCTGGTGGCCAGCGCCAAGCAGTGGCCATCGCCCGCACCATGGCATTTAACTCCAAGGTCATTATTATGGACGAACCCACAGCGGCTTTGAGCGTGGCGGCTATCAGTAAAGTACTTGACTTGGTGCGAGAGCTCAAGGCGCAGGGCGCTTCGATCATCATCATCAGCCACCGTCTGGAAGATATCTACAGTGTGAGCGACCGGTTGATGGTGATGCGCAACGGCCGGAAGGTTCGCGACAGCCTTGTCGCTGGCGACATAGATGACTTTCGCGAACGGGTGGTCGCTTATATGATTGGCGCCCGTGATGACTTCGCACGCGAAGCTGATGCAGTAGCTGGCTGATCTCTACAAGGAGACTCGACATGTCTTTTAAAGATGTACTAAAAACTCAACAGCACAATATTCGTGATTACGGCATGTATATCGCATTTGTCGCAATCGTCGTGTTCTTCGCCATCACGACGAAAGGCCTCTTTGTCTCGTCGAGGAACATCGGTAATCTGGTGAATGCCATGAGCTATATCGCCGTATTAGCGGTAGGAATGACCCTGGTCATTGTCATCCGACATATCGATCTGTCGGTCGGGTATCTCGCAGGCTTCCTCGGCGCCATCGCCGCAATTTCTCTGAAGTACTGGCACTTGCCTTTATTTGCGACCATACTGCTTGTACTGGCGATTGGAATCCTGGCAGGACTGTTTACCGCTTTCCTGGTAGCACAGATGAAAATCCCAGCCTTTGTTGCCACACTTGCTGGATGGTTGGGTTACAGAGGAGCCTTGCAGCTTGCCACCAGAAGCACGGGTACAATAGTAATCTCGGACACAACTTTCAATGCTCTGGGTAATGGTTTTATTCCCGATTTTCCCGATATTGGGATCTTGCCAGGAATACACAAAGTAACCCTTCTTCTTGGATTATTGGCAATCATTCTGTTCATCGTAGGCGAAATCAACAACCGCAAAAAGACACAAGCCTACCACTTTGAAGTTCTATCGATGAACATGTTTATCCTAAAATTGGTATTTTTATCGGCTATTCTCGCTTGTATCACCTGGGTACTCGCCGGATACCAGGGTCTCTCCTGGGCTGCGGTAATCCTGGTGATTGTGGTTCTTATCTATTATTACATCACGACCAAGACCATTATCGGCAGGCATATCTACGCTGTCGGCGGAAATCCTGAGGCAGCTGAGCTGAACGGCATAAGTGTAAAGAAGATCACCTTTTTTGTTTTTGGCTCAATGGGCTTGCTCACCGCCTTGTCCGGTATCCTGTATGCTTCCTGGTTGCGGTCCGCCACGACGATCGCAGGAGCAGGGATGGAATTTGATGCCATCGCTGCGGCTTTTGTGGGTGGTGTAGCTGTGGCCGGCGGTGTTGGCAAAGTTACCGGGTCGATCCTTGGTGCGTTGGTTATGGCCTCACTGACGAATGGTATGAACCTTCTGGGTTGGGATATTTCGATCCAGTATATCGTCCGAGCCCTGGTGCTTGCAGGTGCGGTCATATTTGATGTTCAAACCCGTCGGGGAGCAAAATAACATCATCGCATTACACCATAACTCAGATCGAGCTCTTATAGGTTTAATTTATTTTTGTGTTTTTTTTAATAATCAGCTAGAGAACCTGGGTAACGGGTTCTCTAATTTATTTTTATATATGACCAACCATTAGGGTTAATAATAATCAACTAACCGAATAGTCAAATGACCGCTCCCTTGGGTCACCTGGTGGATTTGATTTAACTCCCCAATAACTTTTCCTGGACACTTCTCATTTTATCGTTCATGCTTTGCTCACGGTCGGTACGTGTGCCCAATTTTATCGTCGTGCTGATGCGTGGCACGCCCATTTCATGTACATGTTCATGGCAGTGTTTGATCGCTGCAAACACCTCATCCCATTCCCCCTCAATGTTTGTCCCATAAGCATGCAATTGGGTTTTAAGCCCTGCATCTGCAAGGATCTTCTCACATTCAACGATATATTTCGATACGGATACTCCTACTCCGACTGGGACTAAACAAAAATCAACGATCACTTTCATCATCATTCCTCATTGCTAATCGGATATTTATCCTTCCAATTATAATCCAAGCGATTCAAGCATAAGGCACAAGGTATCTGTGTAACGCACCTTGTGCCTTATGGAATGAAATAAAATATATAAAATTAATCTAATTCGCCAGTCACTTTTTCCACTTCCTCGAGGATTTCACCAGACTTTACCAATTCTTTCATTAGATTGTGATCGGTATAGAGTGGTCTATCTTCATCTAAATGTGCTACATAACTCCTGATCACTTTATGCGCTGCTCTAACGCCTTTCCCGGGCGTAAATTCACGAAAATCCAATGCCTGGGCGGCTGCCATGAATTCGATCCCCAGGATGCCATAGGCATTATCAAGGATCTGTCCATTCTTGATCGCGGTATTCATCCCCATGGAGACGAAATCCTCCTGGTCCGCCGCAGCCGGTATCGATTGTATACTCGCCGGCATTGAGAGGATGCGCTGCTCAACGATCATCATATCCGCTGTGTACTGGCTGAGCATCATCCCCGAGAACATCCCCGCGCCTTTAGTCAGGAACTCCGGCAGCCCCACACTCAGTGCCGGGTTGGTCAGCCGGTTCAGCCTCCGTTCGGAAAGCACACATACCATGGTAATGGCTACCCCTGCCAGGTCCATGGGCAGGCTGACCGGTGAACCCTGGAAGTTTGCCCCGGTCAAGGTCAGCTGGAACTCCGGCAGGAATATCGGGTTATCACCCACCCCATTCAGCTCAATCTCCACCTGGCTCTTTGCATAATCGATCGCATCGTGAGCTGCTCCGATCACCTGGGGCGATGAGCGCATCGAATAAGCGTCCTGTACCTTGGTCTTCATCTTGCCCGTTGCCAGGTCACTCCCTGCGATGCACTTCATAATTGCCTGTGCGGTGCGGATCGCCCCTTTAAAACCTCTCGCCTGGTGTAAACGCACGTCATACGGTTTTAGATTTGCCAGTAGTGCTTCCAGGCTCATGGAACAAGCGATCTCCGCTTGTTTCAGCCAACGGTTCATATCATAGATATGCAACCCACTCATCGCCGTCAACAGGTTCGATCCGTTGATGGCTGCCAGACCATCCCGCGCCTGTAAGCCAGGGATCGGGATTCCTGCGCGTTGCATCGCCACATCCCCCGCCAGGCGCTCACCTTGATAAAAAGCCTCCCCCTCGCCCATCAACAACAAGGCGATTTGCGACATCGGTGCCAGATCGCCGCTTGCCCCCACCGAGCCTTTCTGGCACACTACCGGTGTCACTCCCTTGTTGAGCATCTCCACCAGTGTTAAGGTGATCTCCGGTCGACATCCAGAGTTTCCATGTGCGTGTACATTGACTCTCCCCGCCATTGCACCGCGTACATTCTCAATCGAACAAGGTTCGCCAATCCCGGCTGCATGGTTATAGATCAGATATTTCTGGAACTCTTGCACTTGCTCATCATTCAATACCCGCTCCGAAAACTCACCAATCCCGGTATTCACCCCATACATGATCTCATGCGCCGCTACCTTTGCCTCCACCATGGCGCGGCAAGCTTTGATTCGTTCCAGGGCTTCCGGGTGCAATTCAACCTGCTCTCCCTGTCGCGCAATACGCATTAGTTTTTCTACTGTTAAGCCTGTTCCATCGATGGCAATCGTCATATGCTTCTCCTTGAGTGAGACTCAACCGGACAGGTTCTGTTATACCGGATATGAGGAATATGGGCAAGTGATATTCGTCAGAAATATTAAATCATGATACCTGTCCTGTGACACATAGGACATCTGTCTCTAGCCACAATATGCATCCTGATATAATCTATATACACCAGATTGAATAGATCAATTGATTTGTATGTTTTATAGTTAGTAATCAACGATTCAAAACCACGCTCGTGTATGAAAAGGAGGTCTACTATGCGGCTATACGCCGATAGTGCCAAATGCTCTGGGTGTCGCGCCTGTTTGGTGGCTTGTTCACTCAATCTCTTTCAAGAAAGCAACCCCAAGAAAGCCTCGCTCAATCTAATCGCTCATTTTCCCAATCCAGGTGTCTATGAAATGAAAGTGTGCACCCAATGCGGAGACTGTGCCGAAGTGTGTCCAACTGAAGCGATCAAATTGAATGAACGCGGTGCATATTATGTCGATTTTGCCGAGTGCAACTTGTGTGAAGCCTGTGTGCCTGAATGTCCGGAGGATGTGATGTTTGTGCGTACCGAGCTAGCCAATGCCGCCTGGAAATGTGACTTGTGCGGTGACTGTGTCAACGTGTGCGGTACCAGCGCACTGTGGATTGCGAATTAGGAGGATGCCATGAACGGTTACGGTGGAACAATTCTAAGGGTCAATCTCACGGATGGAAAAATTACCAAAGAGCCAACCCCTGCTCAATTGGCGCGTGATTTTATCGGTGGACGGGGATTCGGGATTTATTTCCTGTTTAAAGAAGTCCCCAAGGGTGCGGATGCTCTGGGACCAGAGAATAAGCTGATCATATCCACGGGTCCCTTATCCGGTATGATGGTTCCAGGCGCTGGGAAATGTGACTGGACCACTAAATCTCCCCTTACCGGCGGTTATGCGGATGCATCTATGGGTGGTCACTTCACCGCCGAGATGAAATATGCCGGTATAGACACCATCATCCTCGAAGGCGCTAGCTCCACGCCGGTCTATTTATTCATCGACGATAATAAAATTCAGCTCCTGGATGCGACCTCACTATGGGGTAAGGGTGCCATCGATGTGGAAGTGGAGCTCAAACACAAGTACGGTGAGGAGTATCAGATTGCTGCCATCGGTCCTGGGGGTGAAAATCAGGTCCTTTATGCCTGTATAAACCACGACTTTGGGCGCCAGGCTGGGCGAGGTGGTGTGGGTGCAGTCATGGGCAGTAAGAAAGTAAAAGCCATTGTCCTGCACGGCACCAAATCGGTTCCTGTTGCTGACCTCGAGGGTTACCGCAAGGCAGGCATGGCGCTCTATAAAGCTTGCAAGGATGCCGATGGTTTGGCGGAATGGTCCCGCTACGGTACGACGATAGTAACCAGCTGGTGCAACGAAGTCGGTGCCCTTCCCACCCGTAATTTCAGCGCTGGCTCATTTGAGCAAATTGACAATATTAATGCTCAGGCTATGCGCAAGGAAATTGTCATCACCGATAAGGGCTGCTTCGGCTGCCCTTCTCCTTGTGGCAAGTATTCGAATATGAAGCGTTACAATTCCCAGGTCGAAGGTCCTGAATATGAGACCATTGGTTTGATGGGTTCCAACTTGGGTATTGGGGATATCCAGGCAGTGGCTGAAGCCAATCGCCTGGCAGATGATCTCGGCATAGATTCAATCAGTGCCGGTGGCTGCATCGCCTGGGCGATGGAATGTTATGAGAAGGGTATCTTCACCAAAGCTGATACCGATGGGGTCGAGCTAAAATTTGGGAACGTTGAAGCAGTCTTCACCATGATCAAAAGGATCGCATATCGCCAGGGTAAGCTCGGTGATCTGCTTGCCTTGGGAGTGAAACACGCTTCCCAAGAGGTGGGTAAAGGCAGCGAAAAATTCGCCATCCAGGTTAAAGGCATGGAGCAATCCGCCTATGCCACCCATAATGCTACCGCCATGTTGCTGGCATACATGACCTGTGATGTCGGCGCTCACCACAACCGCTCCTGGGCGATCACCTATGACCTGCAGGTTGGTCGCGAGAAAGTCGTTCCCGAAAAAGTAGCCCGCATCATCTGGCTGCAAAATTTCCGCCCAATGTTCGATGTCATGGGTTCCTGCCGTCTGCAGTGGGTTGAGCTGGGCATCGACCGTGATTTATATTGCCCTCTCTTGGAAGCCATCACCGGTGTCAAGCGTTCCTGGCAAGACCTGGAAGCGGTTGGCAACCGCATCTGGAACCTCACCCGCATGTATTGGGCGCGTGAGAATGTTGGCTTTGGGCGCGATTGGGACCTTCCCTCCCCGCGTTTCTATACCGAACCGCCCAAGACGGGTGCAACTGCCGGTCAGATTACCAAGCTCGAAGATGTCCACAAGTTGCTGGATATGTATTTCGAGCAACGCGGCTGGGATAATAATGGCCTCCCCACCGAAGGGACTTTGGAAGCACTCAATCTGACTGCTATGGTAGCATAGTCTGCTTTTACCTGAGAAGTCTGTCTACTAAGTAAAGTACTCGGTTAATTCATTATGAGAAGTAGGGGCGCAGCGAGATAATGAATACATACAACGTTTTACAACCAACGCTGCGCCCTTCTTTTATAGAAATCCTCGCATTTTGACTCATCATGAGCGCTACCATCAAACCCCTTGGCATGCTTAAATCTTATATCGGCGATTTGAAAGAAACGACCGTCGATGCAGGTTTTACTGTTCGGGAAACGATAACGAAGCTCGGGATCGATCCGCAGCTGGTTGCCGGCGTTTTTATCAATAATGAGCAGCAATCCAAGGACTATATTTTGCAGGATGGGGATATTGTAAAGCTTCTGGCAGTCATCGGTGGTGGATAAATCCTTTTCCCACCAGGTTCAAACTCCATTCCCACAAAATTCATTCACCACATCCCATAGCACTGGCAGTCCCGTCTCGATATAGGAAACAGGTACCCGTTCATCATGCCCGTGTGCCATTTGCATGACTGGCATTCCAGGTGGCAGTATTCCGGGTGTGAAACCGTAAACCTTAATTCCAGCTTGCTGGTATTGACAGGCGTCGGTTGCCCCAGGCATCAACATCGGGATGACCAGGCCTCCCGGGTCCATCTGACGCGTCCTTCGTTCCAGTAACTTGAATAAACTTGTTTCGGTGGAGAATTCCGCTCCACTGGTCGTATAGACTGTCTCCAGCTCGATCTCTTCTCCGACAATGTGATGGATCTCCCTTTTTACATCATCCGGAGTTTGCCCCGGCACCAATCGACAATCGATGTCAGCCTCAGCTACCGATGGGATGACGTTCACTTTGCTCCCCGCTCGTAACAGGGTCGGCGAGATGGTATTCGTAACCAGTGCCCGCAGCAGATTCCGGCTATCTCCTTTCATGCGCTTCAATAATATGCCCATCAGCGTGGGTGAATGAAGCAATCGCGTCAGTGAGCCAAGTGGTGATTGAATTTGAGATCCAGCCGCATCCAGCATCTTGAGGAATGTTGGGGTGAGATGCACGGGTAAGTGACCGGCTTGTCGCAGCTTTTCGATCGCTTGAGCAAGGCTGAATACCGCATTATCCGAATGCGGGATTGATCCATGACCCGGTTTCCCGTGCGCCCTGGCTCGCAACCAGCACACCCCTTTCTCCGCCGCTTGGATCGGGTATACCCTGGTCTTGCCGAAGTATATGGTCATGGCACCCCCCTCGGTGAATCCATACTCTGCATCGATCAGCTCCCGGTGTTGTTCCACCAGGAATTTTGAGCCATGCGTAAAGCCGGCCTCCTCATCCGCGATGGCTGCCAGGATGATATCTCGCTTAAGTGGGGTCTTTTGACGGAATAGTTCCAGGAATATTTGCAGGTACATCGCCAAAAAACCCTTCATATCCAGCGCACCCCTCCCCCACACCACCCCTTCAACCACTTCCCCACCAAACGGGTCACGGCTCCATCGTTCTCGCTCGACCGGCACTACATCCACATGTCCGCTCATTAACAGGGGTCGTTCAGAGCCATCCCCCTTGATTCTGGCTACAAGATTGACCCGCTTGGGTGCCGATTCAACAATCGTAAAGGCTTCTTGTGGGAATCCTGCTTTCTCCAGGATGTCTTTCACGATCAATATGGCTGGAAGCTCATTTCCCGGTGGATTGACCGTCTCTGCTTGGATCAGTCTCACCAGGTTGGTCACCGCTTCATCCACCGCCGCTTTCCAATCAATGGGTTCAGTCATTTCGTTTAGTCCTTTTTACAGTACCTGATCGTTTAATCGTTATTACGGACTTAAATTGTTGATGGGTTGGATCGGATCAGGTTCATTTGAAGGTAAACTGATCAAAATATTGCGCAGCCACACGCTGCACCGCAAAAGCACTCCCCCATATGAATGCCCCCAGCAGCAACACCAAATCTGCTCGCAGGCGGTTCATTAATCGTTCGGCTCCCAAATAACTTGCCTGATGGGTATCATCCCCTGCTTTTTAACCATTTCAACAACTTTTGGACACTCCAGGTATTGATCACATCCTCCGCTTCCACCCAGGCACGTCGTGCGGTTGATACCCCAAAATGCATCAAATCCATGTCCGTATCACTGTGGGCATCGGTGTTAATGCTCAGCTTTATTCCCATCTCTATGGCTCTTCTGGCATGCACATCATCCAGGTCCAGGCGGGCTGGGTGAGCATTGATTTCCAATGCCACCCCGGTTTCAATCGCCGCTGCCAATACCGCATCCATATCCAGGTCAGCCCCTTCTCGATCGGGCATCAACCTGCCGGTTGGATGACCGATGACATCCACATGCGGGTTGTGCATGGCTTTGATCAAGCGCGCCGTGACTTTATCGCGGGGTTGTCGCAAGCTGGAATGCAGCGATGCAATCACGATATCCAATTCAGCTAGTACACCATCTGGATAATCCAGGCTGCCATCTGACTTGATTTCCACCTCGGCCCCTTGAATGAGGTGAATGCTCTCTCCCAATTCCTTCGCTAAAGCCTCAATTTCCTTGCGCTGCTCTCTGACGTCATCTGCGCTCATCCCCTGGGTGATTCCCAGACTGTTGGTATGGTCCGTGACTGCCAGCAGCTTATACCCACGCTTATGCGCTGCCGCTGCCATATCCCGGATGGTTAGCTTTCCATCACTCCACGTGGAGTGGGAATGAATTTCAGCTTGGATATCTTTAAGTTCGATTAATTTTGGCAGCTTGCCACTCATCGCTGCCTGCACTTCACCCCGGTCCTCACGTAACTCCGCAGGGACCCACGGTAAGCCCAAAGTTTTATAGACCTCTTCCTCGGTATCGCAGAAGACCTCACTTCCATCCTCCCGTTTCAAAGAGTGCTCGGAAAGTGAGAATCCTTTCTTTAACGCATATTCACGCAAACGCACATTATGGTCTTTTGAGCCTGTCGCATACACCAGCGCTGTGCCCCAATGTTCCGGGGGGTGCACCCATAGCTGCGCTTGCAATCCATGTGTGAACTCCACACTCGCTTTGGTTTCACCCTTTCCCAACACCCGCGCCACATCCTGGCGCGTGATAAATGCTTCCATCACCTGGCTTGAATCCTGAGCTGCCGCCAGGATATCGATATCCCCCACGGTTGCCCGCATCCGTCTCAGGCTGCCCCCTAATTCCACTGCCTTTACACCTGAGGCTTTTCCAAGATAATCTAGAAGCTCCTGAGCAAAAGGCCATGCTCGCCCCAATGGAACCCGGGTGGATCGCCTTCCAAGCGCCTCGATTCCTGCAATGATTTTCACTTCCGATTTTTCACCCATTCCCGGAAGCCCGCGTAACCTCCCTTCGCGTGCCGCTTTCTCCAGCTCACCCAGGTTGGTGATCCCCAACTGCTTCCAAAAGAATGCCACCTTCTTTGGACCGAGGTCAGGTACCTTTAGTAGCTCCGCCAAACTTGCTGGTACTTCTCCTTCCAATTTTTCCAGGAAAGCCAGGTGCCCCGTGGTGAGCAGCTCATCGATCTTTTCTGCAATGGCTTTGCCTACGCCATCCACCTCGGTCAGCTTCCCCTGCTTCCAAAGCTCATGAGCAGCCTGGCTCAGATTGCTCAAGCTTTCCGCTGCTTTGCGATATGCCAGGATTTTATAGATATTTTCTCCCTTGATCTCCAATAAGTCAGCGATCGTCTGGAAGATTTTTGCGAGTTGTTGGTTTGTCATGGTCGGCATATAAAAAGTTTACCACGAGATGGTGTGAAATTATTAATTTACACTAGGCTCCAGCAAAGCTTAATCTCAGAATAGAGTCTATACTTTTTTACTCCCCTTGGTTAGAATCTCAACTCTAGATGGATATCATCGATTTTTATAAAGGTCTGGTCATTGGGTTTTCGATCGCTGCCCCGGTAGGTCCGATAGGTATTCTGTGCATCAAGCGCACCTTATCCTCGGGCAGAATCGTTGGTCTTGCCTCCGGGATGGGTGCTGCCACAGCGGATGCTCTATATGGCTGTGTTGCTGCTTTTGGTTTGACTTTTATCTCAAATTTCCTGATCCGAGAGCAATTCATTTTACGCTTGATTGGCGGGGCTTTTTTGTGTTACTTGGGTGTAAAAACGTTCTTTTCCCCTGCTTCGAATACAACTATACAGGCGAGTCATCGTGGCTTGTTGAGCGCTTATGGCTCCACGTTCATTCTAACCCTTACCAATCCACTGACCATCTTGTCTTTTGCGACGATATTTGCCGGGCTTGGTCTGGTGAAGGCGGATGGCGACTATTCGTCTGCTGCAATTACCGTCCTGGGCGTCTACCTTGGCTCAGCCTGTTGGTGGGTCCTTTTGAGCACAGGCATCCACCTTCTTCGAACCAGGGTAAAACCAGCTGGGTTGAATTGGGTGAATCGGATATCTGGGTTGGTCATCCTTGGCTTTGGGATTGCAGCACTCCTTGGTGCGCTGTCTTTATCGCCACCATGATTGCCATGAGTGCCGTCGGGGTTTTTCTCAATAACCTCGGTCTAGTCCTGGGTAAATCTCCTGGAGCAGAAAATATCGAAAAGATCCTTCATATCGCGGAGTCAAATCCAGACGTCTTGGAGGTTGTGGGTCCATTGCCGAATAGTTCAGTCTAGATTTGATTATTTGGCAGGAGGTTTAAAGCAATCCGTTCTTGTTGATATGTTCGTCCGCTTCTTCTTCACCCTGCCGGATGTACTGATAGGTTAAACCCAACAACCAATCCTGCAGATAAATCTCGATATTACCCAAAAGCTGCAATTTCGCATTAAGTGTAGTGATCAGCTCCTGGCTATCCTTTAAAACCTGCAAACATCCTGAGCGTGTTTCATTTTCAACGATATTCTGCTCATCCAGCATTTCCACCAATCGTTCTTCGCCTAACGATTGCAAGACCTGGTTGCCTCCCTGTCTTTCCAGGCTTATCCCATATCCTTTGAGGATAATGGATAGCTGGTTGGTCACCTGGTTCAGGTCATCATATACTTGAGCTTTACGCTTCATGGCCTCCCCAAGGATCTCCCGTAAAGCTTCGCTGCTTTGCGGTCCTGCAAGCACCATTTCCTGGATCATTTCATGAACTGGATCTGTTGATCCATCCTCCAGGCAGTGAGTAAGTACATCCCCAGCCTGAAGGCGGAAATATGCCTTTTCAACAATAGAATAAACGGATGCCACCGGTCTATTGGCCATAGATCATCATCTCACGGCATATTGAGCACGGGCATAATGCCCTCAGGTAATGCCAGTTATAAATCCCATAATGGTGCCCATCCCCCCATTCGATTGTGATCCCGTAGGACCCAACTCTTTCAATATTAACCAGCTGCGTGCCTGGGCTGTCTTCGATGGGCATATAGAAGACTTCTCTGGGAGGTTCGTCACTCATCTGGTCATGCCCACCTCGACATTCTGCACAGGGGCAGGCATGCCGTAATAACGAAAACGGGTAAGTGCTGATATGCCCATCACCCCAGGTGACGGTTAACTCTTTTATTTTCTTGTTTGCCGTGATCCCTGTCGGTAAAAAATCAGTCATTCTGGTCTTCATCCATTAAAACTATATCCCGAAATGCGCAAACA
>Ga0154777_1019_pt1 | contig 12926 bp, 12 predicted proteins | sample Rifle2008BG16ft_FD_105785 | JGI IMG/M metagenome (GOLD analysis project Ga0154777, IMG submission 105785) | Chloroflexi bacterium RBG_16_47_49 | reverse complement strand
AGATTTGTTGAAACCCAGCTTCATGCGTTTTTCGAATATTGAAATGTGTAAATTCGCCAACTTTTAATAACCACCCCAAAGGTATTTCTTTGTTGAGGCTTTTCATCTCACATAAAATATCATAGAAGAAGGATGTGATTGTAACGTTTTTTCGTAGACCATGCTGCTCGATACGATTGTGAAGTTCCCTGCAAATTGCTGGTGTGTTTTCTTTTATTTCTATTACATACCTCATCCGGGTTCCAAATTCCGAAAACAATGTTTCCAATGAAATGAGACGCTCCTCGCTAAATAAAAAGGGAGAGTACCAGGATCCCATATCCAACTCAGTTGCCTCTTTCAATAATAAATCTGACACTCGTATTCCAGGGTGCCCGTAGCGATCTAGAGATAAATCGTGAACGATCACCAGATGCTGATCTTTTGTCATTTGTACATCTAATTCAATATCTCGTATGCTCATTTTTTCTGCCAGTCGGAATGCAGACAACGTGTTTTCCGGAGCATAACCTGATGCCCCGCGATGAGCGATAATTTGAAAGTCCTTCGGCACTCTTATGCGCATGTTCATCGTGACAATTCCTATGGTTCCATTTTTAATAGGGAGGCGGGTTGGAATACTCTACCTCCCCATCATCAGTGGGTCGTCAACAGATAAGTGAATGAAATAAGCTACACTTTTATGTGGTTTCTATATTTCCTGGTAAAGAGCCAGGCATCCAAATCTTGTGTCGTAAACAGTTGATCGGTCAGTCTCCTGCAAAGAAATCACGCAGACGTGCATGCAGCTTCAGAACTGCCGTTAACCTCCCTGTGGAGTTTCCAGCACCTGCAGCAGATCGAGCAGATCGAGCGGTTCTTTAATTGTATATTGCGGGATCTCTGATGGATCGGCGGGCACTTTCGGACGGCGGGCAGCCCAATCAATCCAGACGCTTATCATTCCAAGCTTGTTGGCACCTTTGACGTCTCGGGCAAGGTGATTGCCCACCATCACGGTGCGTGCATAATCCTTGCGGTCGATACCCAGCTGATCCAAAGCCGCGATGAACAGTCTTGGATCCGGTTTTTCAACCCCAATCAGTTCAGAGATCGCAATCGCATCAAACAAGCGGTATAGGTCAAAATGCGTAAGGACATTGAAATATGTGCCTGGTCGTCCATCCGCGACCAGGGCAAGTCTATAGGAGCGACGCTTCAGCTCGCGGATTAACTCGGCCGCACCAGGGATAAGTTCGGCGTGCAAGGTAGTGGCAGTCTCGTCTTTTACCTCGCTGCCTTCATCAACCAAGGTATCGCCGAAGTCGAAACAGATGGCAAGCAGCTTTCGGTTCATTCAAGGCAGGTCCCGGGCAGTCCGACTGGCGGTCATCCCGGGCAGACTCCGGAACAATATCGGCTACTCGAGGAGTGAAGGGATCTCCTTGGGAAGGAATAAAGTCACGCTGGAGCCTTCCTCGAAGAACTGGTCTGGTCTGGGGTTGGCAATATCCACAGTCAGCACGGTTCCGTCATCTATGGCAACCGTGTATCGTGCCACCGGTCCAGTAAATGCCAGGGTGACCACTCGCGCCGGTATACCCTCTCCACCGGGTTTCCCGATGCTGAGCGCTTCCGGTCGCAGGACAACCGAGACCATCCCGCTGTTGCTCCTATGGGGGCGGCTGCAGTGGGTGGTTCCGCCCAAAACCCGCACAGTAGCCCCTTCGGCGTTGGATTGAAGCACTTCTCCAGGGACGATATTGGAGAGACCGACAAATTCAGCCACAAACCGGTCTGCCGGCTCCCAATAGAGCTCTCGCGGTGATCCCATTTGAACCAGTTTCCCTTTATTCATCAGCGCCACTCTATCCCCGATGCTGAATGCTTCTTCCTGATCGTGGGTGACGTACATGCTGGTTATGCCCAGACGCTGTTGTATTCTGCGAATTTCACCCCTCATCCTTACCCGCAGGAGGGCATCCAGATTGGAAAGCGGTTCATCAAATAGCAGGACCTTGGGACGGATGACCAATGCCCGCGCCAGGGCTACCCGCTGTTGCTGCCCACCGGATAACTGAGACGGTGATTTCTTTTCATGTCCTTCCAGTTCCATCAATTTAATAAATTCCGCCACTTGAGCAGCGATATCTTTCCTGGGTAGGCGACGGGCGCGCAAGCCATAGGCAATATTGTCGTACACAGTCATGTGGGGGAAAAGCGCATAGCTTTGAAATACCAGCGCGGTGGGGCGTGCATACGGCGGTATGTCGGTGATTTCTTCATTTCCAATGTAGATTTGTCCAGCTGTCGGTTCTTCAAAACCGGCGATCATCCTCAGTGTGGTGGTTTTGCCACAGCCGCTTGGCCCAAGCAAACATACCAGGGTCCCTGCTTCCACCTCCAGGCTGACATCAGACACCGCTCTGATGGATTCATAGTCTTTGGTCAGGTTCTTGATCAATATTGGGGCAGTTTCGATTTGGGTTGTCATCATGATACCCTGAACATGTCTACAAAGCTCTTCCCGGTTAATTTACTAAGGATGCCTAATGCAATCAGGATGATGATGATAAGGAAACCAGCAAAAGCAGCTCCTTCACTGGGGGTACCCGTTATCATCACCCGGAACATCCGCACCGTATATAGCTGGGTGTTTCCGGCATTTAGAAAAACGGCTGAGCTCAGGTCTGTCATCGAGCGGATGAAAATGTAGATTACACCGGCAAAGAATGCCCGGTTAAGTAGCGGGAAGGTTATTTTGCCAAAAGTTCGTATACGCGAGGCACCCAGATCAAGGGATGCTTCTTCGAGCGTCGGGTCTATCTGCTTCTGGGCAGCTACACTGGTTCGCAAGCCCACCGGCAAGCGCCGGAATGCATAAGCGATGATGATGATAAAAAATGTGCCTGTCCAAAAATAAGGCGCAGCATTGAAGGCGATGATATACCCGATACCGACCACTGTTCCCGGAATAGCATACATGACTGTGGCTGAGAAGTCGATCGCTCCTTTTCCTGGGAACTTCTTTCGGGAGACCAGCCAGGCAATAACGATACCAATGATCCCACCCACAATACCAGAGCCGATTGATACAATCAAAGAATTCTTGATCTGTGGGAGCGCAGTTATCAGACCCCGGACATTGCGCGTGGTCAGGGTGTGGTCAAATCCCCAGGCATTGACTGCCGCTCCAACAAATATCGATCCATACAGCAGAATTGTCAGGAACGCCATAAAGCCGGTAAGCGAATAGAGAAACCCTTTAATCCAGGTGGGTTGCTTGCGAATATAGCCCGTTTGCGCCCCACTTGTGACCGTGACGTATGATTTGCGATTGGTGATCCAATGCTGGATGAGGAAGGCGATGAATGCCGGGATTACCAGGAGCATTGCCAGGGCAGCACCAAGCTGCAAGTCGTACATCTCGATCATCTGGATATATGCCTGGGTTGCCAGCATTTGGAACCCACCTCCGATGAGCATTGGGTTACCGAAGTCGGATATGGATGAGATGAATGTGAGCAATGCCGCCGTAAGAATGGCAGGTGTAACCAGTGGAAAGGTCACCGTGCGCAATACGTGGAATGGTGTTCCCCCCAGGTCCTCTGCTGCCTCTTCGAGACTACGATTGATGGAAGTAAAAACAGATGACAAAATAAGGATCACCAGGGGTGTGTCGCTGATCAATTGGGCCAGGATGATCCCCTGAGGTCCGTAAATATTCCAACCTGTGATATGCAGCAAGTCCCAGGTGATGAGTCCCCGCCGCCCAAAAAGCATGAGAAAGGCAAAGCTCACTGCAAACGGTGGTGACACCAGGGGCAGGATGGTTAGGATCCGCAGCCACTTTTTCCCTGGCAGGCTCGTCATTGTCAATGTATAGGCTATCAGCGTACCAAGTACGGTTGCCAGGAATGAAGTCGTGATTCCAAGCACCATCGTGTTTGAAAATGCCTTCCACACCGAAGGTTTTTCCAAAAGCCGTTTAAATTGGACGAATGAAAAGCCCTTGGCATTATATCCGGTCTTGAAAGCCTCGATAAAGACCTGTGCGAGAGGCCACAGTACGAACACAGTCAAGCCTACCACAACCGCCTGTACCGCGATCAACAAGATGGGCTCACGACGAATGCGACGCGATGCCAGGGGTACGATGACGCTCAGAATGATCAGGATCAGCAAAGGCGGATCGCCTACGAGTTCATTCCGGTAGTGTGTGGTTTCCAGGTTGCCGGCAACCTCCACCCTGTCTACAACGGCCTTTACCTGGATGAGCTTCATGCCAATATAGATCACCACAGCCAATTCGACAATCAGCACACAAAATAATATGAGCCGTTGCTTCTGCTGGGCGGTAAGTTCCCCCAGGGATGATAGTAGATTCTTGGGCATTGTGGTCCTCTGAACGCTCAAGGTACAGTACTCTCCCATCGTAGACATGCATGGGAGAGTACTATTTTGTTTGGGAAGGACTTAGCGTGTAATCCCTATCTCTGCATCCCAGCGAGCGATTAAATCGTCGCGCAAGCCGGCATAAAAGGTGGGATCGTAACCATCAATTAAGACCACATCCTCAAGACCGACTGTGCCCTCAGCCAGTTTGACGCCAGCCAAGATCGGAATGCGGTGAGCAACGTCGTTGTGGTAGCGTTGGAAGGCCGAACCAAAGACGAAATCAACCCAGGCTTGCGCAGCCTCCAGGTTTTTAGCGCCTTTAATGATTGAGATTCCGCCAATTTCAAATGATGTGCCTTCCGACGGGAAATTCATCTGTACAGGTAGACCTTTATCCATTTGTACCTGGATGTCATGTGCAAACGCGATGCCAATCGCATATTCACCCGCTGCAGCCATTTTTGCCGGTGCACTGCCGGATTCGACATACTGGGCGATATTCTCGTTCAGTTTGAGGTAGTATTCGAAAGCAGGATCTTCACCCATCAGTTGGACCAGCCCGCCGAGGACGGTATAGGATGTCCCGGATGCCGCTGGGGCTGCAATCACGATCTCCCCCTTATAAATGGGATCCAGTAAATCCGCCCATGAGGTGGGGCATTCAGCACTAATTGCCTCCAACCGTTCAGGACTGCACGCAAAACCAATTACGCCGTAATAGAAGCCGGTCCAGTACCCATCCGGATCCTTGGTTGCTCCATCCGGTAATGCGTTCCAGCCGATTCCTTTATATGGCTCGGTGAGGCCACCTGCAGCCAGGTTTACGTGCGAGAGGTTGGTCGTGCCGAACAACACGTCGCCCTGTGGATTTTCACTTTCCGCGCGGATGCGCTCGAGGGCTTCACCACTGCTCATTTCCAGACAGGTCACGTCGACGCCATATTGGGCTTTGAACATCTGGAACAACACTTCCAACTTATCGGGGTCAAACAAGCATGCGTACAGGATCAGCTCACCACCGATCGGTTGAGGTGTTACTTCTACGATGACCTCCTCGGTGACGAACACCTCCTGGGTGACAATCACTTCCTGGGTGACGATGACCTCCTGGGTAACAATCACCTCACGCACCTCAGGTGTTGGAGTTGCACAGGCGGATAAAATTGCTGTGGCTATAACGAATACAGCTATAAAGCGCATCCATTTCGAAGCTTTCATAATCTATTCTCCTCTTTTAATTCTTGAATATCGAACAATTAGGGACTTGCTTTTGGTGAGTACAACCGCTAATTTGCTTATAATGCACCTCCGTAGTTAGTTTCGATTTTCTGCTTCACATTTAATGATCATGTGTTGAGAAATATTTGCTAATTGCCTGGTTCAGGATGAAGGTGAAGTGCGGGATTTGGTTTCAATATTAAATTTTTGTCTGGAGAGAAATTTGGAAGAAATTCGGGAGAGGATTTCCATGTGGAAGTAATTCAAACTTCTAATAGAAATTATTATTCAGATGATAATTGGCAACCGGTCATTGGCACACCTGGGTAATTATCACACATAGTTTACATTTTTGCACGCAAAAAATCAATATAAATAAAGTAATGAGTCTGTAACAAACGCTTGGCGGGAGTAAATGCTCCACTCCCCCTTCATGGCGTATGTCCTTGTCTCCCTCGCATAGTCCACTGGCGAGGTTGTGGCCTTCACGACCGAAGCACATCCCTTTGGTTTGGATTCGGATAAGGAAATTCACCCGGAGTACAACCTGCGACTGATTCGCTTGCATTGTAATGGGGGAAAGTATAATAAGGGATACAACCGTGGAGGTGAGCCGATGAAGCCAAGTGAAATGTTCAGCCACTGGGAACAGGTTCGTGCGGACCTGTTGGAAATAATTGATAAATTCAGCCAGTCTGAGCTCAGCTTTACTCCATTCGATAATTCGCGGACAGTCGGTGAGATCATGCTCCATATTGCTGATTGCGAGGATAACTGGTTGCACGGCGTCGTTCGGCACGAATTCGAGCCGTGGGTATGTTACAACCTCTATGATTACCCCACCAAGTCAGCTATCAAAGAGCTGCTGGATCTTGCTCGAAAGCGGACAGTGGTATTCTTTGAATGTCTGGACGAGAACGACCTGGACAAAGAATTTTGTACTCCCAACGGTGAGTCATTTACATTGCGTTGGATCATCTGGCACGTGTTGGAGCACGAAATTCACCACCGTGGAGAGCTATCTCTTGCTCTGGGGCTCCTGGGCTGCGCAGGGTTGGACGTGTGAGATCGTGCATTGAATCCATGCTTGAGATCACGCCAATTCAGGTCACGCCAGTCTTTAAGCCATTATTCGATCCCGAAGTGCCCACCACGCTTCGCTGTACCAGGTGAGGTGAAAGATGGGCAGGTATTGCAGCACCTGCCGGGTAATCCTGTCGTGAACCACAAGCTGCTGGGTCTCAACCCATTGGAAAACAAAGCAGGGTAAAATTGAGATTACCATCAACCCAGGCTGCATGGAGAAAATAATGACTACAGACCAGACAAAAAAACCGAGACCTTACTGGCACCTGGATGCCAAGTGGATCACAGGAATTCTATTGCTGTTGCTCCTCAACCTCACTTTCTTTATCTACTTCCTGATGCAATTGACTGCCCCCGCCCAAGGGATAACTCTGCTGTCCACCATCCTGGCAAGCTCATTCAGCTTCGAATCAGGTGGGTTGGATGCAGCCGGTGATATCGAGATCATGCGCCAGAAAATTGCCGAATCTCCCAGCGGAGAGTGGCAGCCTATCCCCGGTTTACAAATTGTTGTTCGTGAGCAGGATATTGCCGGGAAAACCCCGCGTGAAGCACGCCTGTGGTTTTTCAGTCTGCTGGCTGAGCCGATTTATTATCAAGGGCAGCAGGGATTGGCAAGCTTGATGACCGACCCCGAAATGAAAACCAGTCTGCAGGGTGGGGTCGGACCGTTAGGCTTCATCAGCGCCCAAACTCATGGCAATCTCACGATATTCTTTGCCGTGTCTGCTCTGGCATCGCTTTTATTCCTCGGTTTGCTCATTTATTTCAGTTACCGTTTCGGGCGCTTGGGAAGCCCTGGTTGCATTATTTTCATGGCAGCCATTCCCGGCTTGTTGCTCTTGCTTTTCTCACGCGGCTGGCTCGCCCAGGTGGCAAGCAATCCCACCCCATTAAGTGAGCCATCTGCGTTGGCACGCTACGGTCAGTTGGCAGCTGATGTCGTGCCCGTCATCTTGCAGACTGCCACGCGCCTCTATCTATCCTTGCTTGGTTTGGGTGTTCTCCTGATGTTGCTGGCGTTCATCGGTTCGATTTTCGTGCGTGAAAAAAAAGCGCTACCGGGATCCGCTTGAGCCTCAAAACTTCAGGTTGGACCGGGCGAGGCGTCCAGGATGTTTGATCACTCGCGATTGAGTTGCCGGCTGCATTTTCTGGGGAGTGGTTGCTGAGAAAAAGATAGCCTGCCGGTTTTGGCGGGCGCGTGGATTTGAGGCGCTTGAGAGTCAGCCGGTCAGGCAATCCGGTTAGCTCGCCCATTCGGTCATCACGATGGTTCGCGATTTACCAGGGGCATAAAATGATTGAGATCACGCCAAATCAGGTCACGCCAGCCTTCAAGTCATTATTCGATCCCGCAATGCCTACCGCCATACGCTGTAACGCCGTCCTGGGAGGCGGGAACGCCGGTCGGATTTTCACCGATAGCCTCGAATACCCGCGCATCGGGTATGTCTGGGAGCGGGATGACGGCACCCTCTACCAGGGTGGGGTGAAGGATCGGCAGGGATTGCAGCACATGCTGGAATTGCTTAGGCAACAGGGTACCGTGGCGTTGGGGTTCAGGGATGGCGACCCGTGCGTGGACCTCTTCCCGCCCGACCCCGAAGCAGGGGCGGAGTGTATCGAGCTCGAACGACCTGCCGGCGGGAGCGATCTATCGGCTTACTTGGAGCTGCCCCCGGGGTTCGCAGTGCATCGCATGGGACACGCGCTGCTGGAGAAAAGCCCGCGCCTGGATGAGAGCCTGTTCCGCTATGGCAGCCTCGAGACCTACCTGGCGACCGGCATGGACGTGTGCATCCTGCACGGCGAGCAGTTCGTCTGCGAAGCCGGCGCAGATATGGACGTGGATGGGGTGCGTGAAGTGGGTGTGGTCACCGAGCCTCCCTACCGTGGAGGGCAGGGTTTTGGCACCCTCGTCACTGCCCACTTGCTCAAGTGGTGTGATGAGTTGGGTTGCTCCACCTATTGGGATTGCGTGAAGCTCAACCTTGCTTCGTTGAAAATCGCCCGTAAGCTGGGTTTTGGCAATGAGCGCGGCTACAAGTTATTGGCTTGGTTTCCACCGAAGGGAGAGATTGTGATCCGATGAGCCATCGAAGACCCATCCGGGGTAAGGATTCCTTTCTCAGCTTGCGGAGCACAAGAAGCAAGCAATTTTTCGTCGTAAGCTTTACCGTTCTACACATGCTGTTGACCGGGCTCTTTTTCTTTTGGAGCTTCTCGGTGGTGATGGCGCATGCCGACGATTCCAATCCGCTTCCAGCCTCCGCGGAGCTCCTCGTTCGGATCTCCGATATTTTCCAGTGGCCCCTGATTATTACCATCAGCAGTATTGCATCCCTGCGCACCGTCCTTCCTGCCTATTCTGTTTATATTGCGCTGCTCTTGAATAGCCTGCTTTGGGCGCTAGTCGCTTTGGGCATCATTCTTTGGCTTCGAAAGCTCCGGCGCTGAGGGTAAAACGAGGCTACCTGGCAGTTGTAGCGAGGATGAATATGGATAAAAAACCCCAAAATATGACCACTCCCGTCAAAATCATTAGTGGTGAGGATTACCTGAATAGCCTGCGCGGTCGCAAGCTCAAAGTCTACCTGATGGGAAAGCGGGTGGACGAGCCCGTCGACCACCCTTTGCTGCGCCCGTCGATCAATGCCATGGCCAAGACCTACGACCTGGCCCTCGCAGACCCCGACTTGGCGACAGTGATCTCTCCCTTCACCGGTGAGCGCATCAACCGCTTCCTGCACGTCGCCATGAATGCTGCTGATGTCGTACAGCAGAACCACATGCAGCGCCGGCTGGGTCAGCTCACCGGCGCCTGTTTCCAGCGTTGCGTCGGCATGGACGCCCTCAATGCGCTTTATTCTGTGACCTATGAGATTGATCAGAAGCATGCTACACCTTACCATGCCCGCTTGAAGCACTTCATCCAGGGGATGCAGCGCGGCAATTTCGTCATTGGCGGGGCGATGACCGATGTGAAGGGCGACCGCGGCAAATCCCCCTCCGCCCAGGCTGACCCCGATATGTACCTGCATGTCAGCAGGCGCACCGCGGAAGGAGTCTATATCCGCGGCGCCAAAGCCCACCAGACCGGTTGCATCAACTCACACTGGCTGATCGTGATGCCGACCCTGCGCCTGGGACCTGACGAGGCCGATTATGCCATCGTCGGCGCCCTGCCGGTGGATGCGGGTGGCATCACTTATGTCGTTGGCAGGCAGTCCTGCGACACGCGCCTCCTGGAGGGTGAGCTCGAGGCGGGCAACGCTGAGTTCAGCGGGCTAGAGGCTTTGGTCATCTTCGAAGACGCCTTCATCCCCAATGATTTGATCTTCATGGACGGTGAAACCGAGTTCACTGCCCTGCTGGTGGAGCGCTTCACCGCCTTCCACCGGCGCAGCTACGTGTGTAAGAGCGGGGTCGGGGATGTGCTCATCGGGGCAGCCGCCACGGTGGCGGAATATAACGGGGTGGAAAAGGCCTCCCACATCCGCGACAAGCTGGTGGAGATGACCCACCTCAACGAGACTATCTACGCCACCGGGATCGCCGCCTCCTATCAAAGCCTGCCCACCCCTTCGGGTGCCTACCTGTGCGATCAACTGCTGGCAAACGTGTGCAAGCAGCAGGTCACCCGCATCACCTACGAGATGGCCCGCCTGGCGCAAGACCTGGCCGGCGGTTTGCTGGTCACATTGCCCTCTGAAGCCGATTATCAGAACCCACTGATCGGTCCGCAGCTGGAAAAGTACCTCAAGGGGCGTGCGGATGTGCCCACCGAGCACCGCATGCGCATCCTGCGCTTGATCGAGAACCTCACCCTGGGTCGTAACGCCGTGAGCTACCTGACCGAATCGCTGCATGGCGCCGGTTCCCCCCAGGCTCAGCGTATCCAGATCCAGCGTCAGATGCAATTGGAATTCAAAGGGCATCTCGCCAAAAAGCTCGCCGGCATTGAGCCGGACGGTACTCGACCGTAAGCCCTAACAAAAAAACTCATTCGTATTTATAAAAGTAAGCAATCATACCGGGTATTAATGCGTGGTTATTGGAGTTTACAAAGACACATTTATTTTCCAAAAGAGATTTTATGAGAACAGAGTTGGCGGTGTTAGATTGACACTTAAACTGACGCCATTTTTGGTTGAAACCCTCCCAATATGGGCTAATAAGATCGAACCTGTGATAGAACAAGTGAAAGTTATCTTACTAAAGAACAAATTAGTTAAAGAGGAAAAAGCAATTCAACTGCATTATGATGAAAATTTAGTTGCTTAGCGTATACTCAGCCAAATCATAAAGCTGTAAATATAAATGACATAAATATAGAAAAGGCAGAATAAGCATCCTGTTATTCACATTTTTAAAATAGGAGAGAACCAGATGCTAAACAAATCATTTGATGAAATTAATGAGGACGATATCGTTGATTTGATTAAAAATAAAGAGCCTGAGAGAAGAATTATTGAATATAAAATCGAATTACCAACTGAAAAACCTGATAGTAAAAAGGAGTTTCTAGCAGATGTCTCTTCGTTTTCAAATGCATCCGGCGGTCACTTGATTTATGGAATGAAAGAAAAAGAGGGGATTCCCGTTGAGATAGTTGGAATTGCTGAGAGTAATCTTGACAAGCAGATACAACGCCTTGAGAATTTGTTGCGAGATAATATTGAGCCACGACTACAAGGAGTACTGATCAAAGCGATTCCGCTTTCGTCGGGTTCGAACGTCATCTTCCTAAGGATTCCTCGTAGCTGGTCAAAGCCTCATGTAGTGCGTTACGAAAAACATTGGAGGTTCTATTCGCGTCATTCTGCAGGAAAGTATCCATTAGATGTCGGAGAAATTCGATCAGCTTTTGTCGAAGCTGCTGGGTTACCCGAAAGGATTCGGTCTTTTAGAGATATGCGGTTGGGTTCAATTGTTGCTGAAGAATTGCCTATACCATTATTACCGGGTTCTCGTGTTATTCTCCACCTTATTCCATTTATTTCATTTGAACAGGCAATAAATTTTCCCCTCAATGATATTGCAAATAATCCAAGAGCACTAACCCCAATATATAGTATCACCACAGGCCAAAGATATAATTTTGATGGATACCTGACATATGGTGGAATTGTAGGTAATGAAGCTCACGGATATGTGCAAATATTCCGCAACGGGATAATCGAAGCTATAGATGCTGGATTATTAATGGTGAAAGGTGATGGTAGGCGCATACCAATTAATATTTTCGAAAACAGGTTGATCGATGCTGTGGAAAAATATCTACACGCACAGAAAAAAATGACGGTTCCAGCTCCGATATCTCTTATGCTTACCTTGGTAGGCATTCGTGGATATTATCTCGGTGTTCGTGAGGAGCTTGATCCTGATTTTGATACTTCTAGAGTTATTGATAAAGATACTTTACTTCTGCCGGAAGTAATAATTTGGGATTATGAAATTGATCTCAGACAAATGCTCCATCCAATATTTGATGCAGTGTGGAACGCAGCTGGATGGCCATGTTCGATGAACTATAATGGTGAATAATATTCAGATCTCGATACTTAGGTGGGAACAGTTAGGGCTGATAACCTATACCCCTTATTCTTAAATCTCTTGTGGATTAGTACATTTGTGCTATTATGTTCGTCACCCCCTCTCCAAAAGCCGGTTTTGCTTTTGGGGAGGGCGGGGTGGGGTCAGTGCTTTATTCGTGTACCAGTAGTGTCATCGTGGTTTTATTATTCGTGTACCAGTAGTGTCTCCACGGTTTCACTATTCGTGTCCTCATTCGCGGATGGTCATCGCGGTTACACCATTCGTGCCCTCATCCAGAGTTGGTTTCCCTCCCTCTAATCATAGTCCTCATCCAATCCTATAAATCATAGTTCAGACTGTCTTCTACATCACTTCCGGCCACAAACAGACCTCAATCCACCTGGTCTGGCAGTTCGTTGCGCTTTCTTTAGCTAGATGCTTCCCGCCCATCACCTCTCTTTTGCCTCATTCTTCGACCATCAGCTCAGAATCGACCGCTGATCCCTGCATTATCCGCTAACCCGCTATTGTCTTTACCGAGTGTTCTTCTCGGTAATCCGCTTACCAGCCCTCTCCAAATCGCCTGTTATTGGGTGTAGATCGGGTGTGGATATTCAATTCTGTCCTACATCGAGTACTCATCTCAAAAAGAGCTGTGCCCACCGCTGCCCTTGGATTAGAAATATTAATAGTTCATGAGAATT
>Ga0154777_1069_pt1 | contig 13097 bp, 14 predicted proteins | sample Rifle2008BG16ft_FD_105785 | JGI IMG/M metagenome (GOLD analysis project Ga0154777, IMG submission 105785) | Chloroflexi bacterium RBG_16_47_49 | reverse complement strand
GAGAATAATCACTTAAATTGCATCAATCAATTAACGGAGAAGAATGCTCACCTCGATCTAATGCGTATGTTTATTCTCCCCTCTGTGGGAAATAATCACCCTCGATCCATACTTCCCCATCTTTGCTCACTTCTTTTTTCCATATCGGTACGATCTCCTTTAAACGATCAATTCCATATCGCGCTGCCTCAAATATCCCGCAATCACGGTGGGATGAAGAGCAGGCGATGATTACAGATATCATACCTGGGACGAGTCTGCCGGTTCGCTGAACCAGCGCAATGCCTTCGACCTCAATCCAGCGAGACCGAATTTCTGTGGCGATCTGGTGCATTTTTGATTCAGCCATTGCTCGATAGGCCTCATACTCAAGCTCTTCCGTTTGGTGATGGACTCCGCGACTCGTCAATCCCCGCACAATTCCCGAGAAAATACAGGTTGCACCGGTCGTCGTCGATGAAATTTGCCCGACGATCCCATTGATATCAATTTCCTCTTCGACAATGGCAATTATCGTCGGAACTCTATCGCCATCCACCCCACCACCACTGACGGGTGGGAAAATCGCAATCTCAGCTCCATCAGGAACAAGATTTTCATCGAAGGCGAATTCATGGTTCATTGCCATGATGATTATATCCATGCTCGTTTTCAGATTGGGGTACTTTGCTAGCAATAGTGCTTTTATATCGGCAATGTTTGCGCCGCGAGGAAAATCTACTGTAGTCTCACGAACTCCAGTTATTTCCCGCAAGGTTGCAAAGAATAAGACTTTTGCCTGGTCATTCATTCATCACATCTCCACTGGTTCCACCGGATTTACTAACCAAACGTATGTTTTGAATCCGCATGGTTTTTTCTGCGGCTTTTGCCATGTCATAAACCGTCAAGGCTGCCACAGCAGTTGCGGTAAGTGCCTCCATTTCAACTCCAGTCTTGGCAATCGCTTTCACTGAAGAGGTAATTTGAACACCGGGTAAGCTTGAATCCAGGGTCAAATCTACTTTGATCTCCACGATTGGCAATGGATGGCATAGCGGAATGAGTTCTGACGTACGTTTGGCAGCCATAACTCCCGCAATTTGAGCGACCGCCAAAACATCACCTTTTTTAATCATTCCCTCGCGTATGAGCTGCAATGTCTCTGGTCTCATCAATACTTCCCCCTTAGCAACAGCAACACGCTCTGTATCCCCTTTATGACTGACATCGACCATTCTTGTACGACCTGCTTCATCTAGATGGGATAATTTTTTAGTCATGAGTATTTAACCTCATCCATTCATTAATTTTGCCAGAGATTCTTCATAAGGTGGGCAAGCAACACCTGCGTTCGTAATGATTGCAGTGATAAATTTAGCCGGTGTGATGTCAAATGCCGGATTTGCAACTTGAACATTATCCGGGGTTATCTGGGTATCACCAACGTGAGTGATCTCTCGCCCGGCTCGTTCCTCAATCGGGATTTCCTCTCCACAGGCAATGGACAGATCGATCGTAGATGTTGGTCCAACAGAATAAAATGGTACTCCATGGGCAAATGCCACTAAGGCTAAGTTGTAGGTGCCAATCTTATTGGCTACATCTCCATTGGATGCGATACGATCGCATCCAACGAAACAAGCATCAATCCTGGTATTTCGCATAAAATGTCCACTTGCCCCATCCACGATCACTGTATGGGGGACTCCCAATTGCTTTAATTCCCAGGAGGTCAACCGCGCACCCTGCAGGCGGGGTCGGGTTTCATCGACATATACATGGATTTTCTTACCGCTTTCATGTGCGCTACGGATCACACCCAGGGCAGTACCATAACCCCCTGTGGCTAAAGCCCCCGTATTACAATGGTGGAATAGGTTGGCGTTATCTGGAACAAATCGCTGACCATTCGAGGCAATTTTTTTATTCATCAGGATATCTTCCTCAGCAATTTTTTGTGCCTCAGACACCACCATTTGTTTTATCAGGCTAACATCCAGGTCTCTTATGGAATTAACGGTTCGCAAAATTCGATCGATAGCCCAAAATAGGTTTACTGCGGTCGGGCGTGATTTCCTCAAAACGTCTGCTGCAACATTTAACTGGCTGATTAGCTCTCGTGCCTGGGTAGCTTTGCTATAAAATGCACATAATGCCAGTCCGAAGCCTGCTGCAATACCAATGGCGGGTGCCCCCCTGATGACCATCTGATGGATCGCATGAGCGACATCCTCATATTGAACAAAATCACGATACACCACCTCGCCTGGCAGCAATCGCTGGTCCAGCATTTTCACAACGCCATCTACCCATCGGACTGAAAAATAATCACCCATGCACGCCTCCAATTACCAGCTAAAAGGCTATTATAAACCTTTGGTAAACCCTCATGTTATAATACTCGACCGATGAACAATCTCTTGTCAAAATGGAAAAATGGGCTCGCCCGAACCAGTAAAGCCACCTTTGGTCAGTTAGCTACGCTATTGGGTGCCACTGAGATAACTGACGATACCTGGGAGAAATTGGAAGCGCTACTTATCCATGCTGATATCGGGGTCGAAACGACCCTGAATATCATGGACAAGCTGGAAGACCGTGTCGATCGTGAAGGGATTATCAAGACAAATGATTTAAACTCCCTCTTGGCTGAGGAGTTACGTACACATCTTGAAACTCCACCTGCGATACATCTATCCAATAAGCCCGCCATCATCTTAATTGTTGGGGTAAACGGCTCCGGTAAAACCACCACCATCGCCAAGCTGGGCAAAATGTTTTCTGGTCAAGGGATGCAGGTGATTCTCGGTGCAGCGGATACATTCCGTGCTGCGGGTGTAGACCAGCTGGAGATCTGGGCTGATAGATTAAAACTACCGGTTATCAGCGGCCAGCTGGGTGGTGATGCAGGTGCAGTCGCTTATGACACCGTTCAGGCGGCTTTAGCACGGAAATATGATATTGCCATTATCGATACCGCAGGTCGGCTTCATACCCGCTACAACCTGATGGAAGAGCTGAAAAAGGTTTATAGAGTTGTGGGTAAGGCACTACCCGGTGCACCCCATGCTGTCTGGCTTGTGATGGACGCAACCACCGGTCAAAATGCGCTTCAGCAAGCGCTTGCCTTCAAGGAAGCAGTAAACATCACGGGTGTTATCCTGGCAAAATTGGATACCTCTGCTCGAGGTGGTATGGCTCTGGCCATTCAAAAGGAATTGGGGTTACCCATCCTGTTTGCAGGGTTAGGCGAACAACCAGATGATTTGCAGCCCTTCGATGCAGACATGTTCATTCGTGGGATAATCCAGGAATAGTCAATTATTTTGGGGAGCACGCTCTCATGGAAGACTTAATCGAAAGACTGAATTCCGTTCAATCAAGAATCCAAAGCTTATTGGTGCGTCTTTGACTTACCCGCGAAAGAAAAAGAATTAGCCCAGCTCCAGACACAATCTGAAAAAAATGAGTTCTGGCTTGAATCCGAAATAGCTCAGCGTGTGATGAAGAAGATCGCCTCGCTAAGAGCGGTTGTTGATGATTGGAACACGTTGACTCAACGCGTCGCATATCTTTTAGAGCTTGCTCAGCTACAAGATGAATCCCTTCGATCAGATATCAGCAAAGAATTGAACGAGATCGAAATTGACCTGGAACGCCGGGAATTTGATGTGTTGTTGTCAGGAAAATACGACCAGAACAATGCACTATTGGCGATCCACGCTGGTGCAGGCGGGGTGGATGCACAGGATTGGGCGGAGATGTTAGAGAGAATGTATTTGCGTTGGGCAGAGAATAAGGGATATAAAACCGACATCCTCGACCTTAGTGAAGGAGAAGAAGCAGGGATAAAAAGTGTGACCATTGCTGTTGAAGGGGAATATGCCTATGGCTTTCTCAGGCCTGAAAAAGGAGTGCATCGTCTGGTCAGGTTATCCCAGTTTGATGCAGCCCATCGCCGCCATACATCTTTCGCTTTAGTCGAAGTGTTACCGGAAGTCGAGGACGATTCAGATATTGAGTTAAATCCAGATGACTTACGCATTGATGTCTATCGTTCGTCTGGAGCAGGCGGGCAAAATGTTCAAAAGAATGCCACCGCTGTACGAATCACACATATCCCGAGTGGTATCGTTGTTACCTGTCAAAATGAACGTTCCCAGACTCAAAACCGTGAAAATGCTATGCGTGTGCTGCGTTCACGGTTGTTGGAAATAAAAGAAGAACAACAAGTCGCTACATTAGCGGAGTTGCGGGGTGAATATACCAAGGCAGAATGGGGTAGCCAAATTCGTTCCTATGTCCTGCACCCATACCAAATGGTCAAAGACCATCGCACCGATTATGAAGTTGGCAATGCCCAGGGGGTTCTTAATGGAGATATCGATGGGTTTATCGAAGCATATCTGCATTCGAATTTGACCAATGGTAATAAATAATCCACTAAAGAACGTTATAAATCCTCGTAAGAATAATCTCCGTAAACGCAGATCCTTTTTTTTAATCCTCCTGCTCCTGCTCCTTTTAGTGAGCACGGCAGGTTGTGTGACTTTCAATGATCCTGAAGCCTCACAGGAATATAATTCCGATTTGGTTGGCGTACTGGATGCCCAATCTGTCATCGGTCAATCCTTCATCTCACGCAGACCCCACCTGAATGGAATAACGATATGGTTTACCTCACCCGATGACCAGGATAGCCCAACCTCCAATAACGGGCAAAATTCCCTCAACGTCAAATTATTTCATTTAGCAACAGATACCTCCCCCATTTTTACCACCTCAATCCTTCTCCCAACCTCGGGAAATAATATACCGGTCACCATTCAAATTCCAGTCCAAGCCAACCTGCCTGGAGAGAGTTTTTACCTGCAGTTTATGAAAGATTCTGGCTCAATCCAGATTCATGGGCGCAACGAAGATGCATATCCATATGGGCAGATTTATTACAATGGGCAACCTATCAATGCGGATATCGCTTTCAGGTTGAGCTACGATTATGATTTCGCCTCATTTGTCGATGATGTTGAGCGAAGCCTGACCAGTATCTGGCTGGTATTCCCTCTGATGATCGTCCTGTGGCTACCCGGATGGCTGTTATTGGAGCTCTCTGGTTTGCGGGGTCGATTCGACTTTGGAGAACAGACTTCCATTTCTGTTGGGATCAGCCTTGGTTTAACCCCAATAATTATGTTATGGACGACAATTTCGAAGATCAAATGGACCAGAGAGGCTGTTTTATTTTTTGCAGGTTTTTTGGTAGCTTTGTTCTTCATTCGTTTGATCTACAAGAACATAATCTCGAAGAGAAACGCACCTAATCTAGGCATCAAATATTCTTCAGAAGATCGATCCGCTTTACAATATAGTCACAATTTCAACTCATTTAATTCATTTGCACTAATCCTGATATTTCTCTTTTCACTGACCATTCGCCTGGTCATGATTCGTGACCTGGCGACGCCTGCGTGGGTGGATTCGATCCACCATGCTCTGCTCACTCGCTTGGTATTATCCCTTGGCGCTTATCCTTCGAGCTATCTACCTTACTTGGATATCTCACCCACCGCCTATCATCCCGGTTTCCATAGCATTGTCGCAGCATTTACTTGGTTATCCAATCTAAATATTGCCCAGGCAATGCTGATATTGGGTCAAGTCTTGAATGCTGCGGCAGTATTTTCGGTATATCTTTTAGCAAAAACTCTGACCCGGAGCTCAACATCAGGATTGTTTGCTGCCATTATCACCGGGTTTCTTGCCCCAATGCCAGCCTATTATACGAGCTGGGGCAGATATACAGAATTAACCGGTCTGCTAATCCTCCCTGCCGCCTTTGCGCTCATACAGCTCCTGAAAAATGGGAAGTCAACTCAGCGAAAATATTGGATCATCTTTTTAGGCGCGCTTGCTTCTGGTGGGCTTTTCATGGTCCATTATCGGGTTATCGTATTTCTTGGTTGTCTTATTTTTACCTCCTTGGTTATATTTTTGTTGTTTAGGAAAAGAGAGCCGTCACACAATCCCGCCTGGTTCTTGTTTCTGGTATTCATGGTTGCGACCGTAGCGGTATTGTTGGTTTCTCCATGGATGTTTCAAACAATTGAAAGCACGGTCCTGCCCGTGATAAATTCAACGGGAACGAGTTCAGTACCATTTTTCCAAGATTTCTCATGGGCATATCTGACTGCTGCCCTTGGAAAACAAACTTTAGTGATCGCCGGGTTGGGTCTGGTGTGGGGAATGATCAAACGGAAACATTTCGCTTATCTGCTCTTGCTATGGACTTTTTTCCTCTTTATAATCGCTAATTTTGATGCCCTCCGTTTGCCTGGAGGGGGCATGATTAACAACACCTCAGTGGAAATCATGCTTTTTATCCCAATTTCCATCCTGGGAGGTTATTTTTTGGACCAGCTCATCACCCATTGGAGAGATCTTATTCCCAAATTTCTCGTAATTCCTGTTTATGGAATATTCATCTTTTTCATCGGATGGGTGGCGTTTATTGGAGCCAGGCAATTGGTCACGATTATCAATCCAATTACCATCCTCTCGCGCAATGCAGATATCCCTGCCATTGAATGGATAAATGAAAACATCCCGGAAAAAGAAACCATTGTGATCAATCCCTTTGCCTGGGGATATGGCTTATATGCCGGTAATGACGGCGGCTATTGGATCTCTCCTCTCTCTGGGAACCTTACCCTGCCACCGCCCGTTTTATATGGACTGGCAAGTGACAGGAGCCGCATCAAAGAGCTCAGCCAGCGAATAATCAATCTTAGCACCAATCCAATGGCTTTATGGGAATTTTTAAGCTCCAATCAGTTGAATTATTTATATATCGGTGCGAAGGGAGGCGTCCTTTCCCCCGAGAAATTGTCTGCCAGTGATCTATTTACCATCCGTTATCATAAGGATGGTGTCTGGATATTTAGTCTAAAACCTTGACAGGCTGAACGCACGCACGTATAATCTCACCCTGCCTGCCCTGATGGACAGGTGTTATTCTGAATATACAAAGCAGGCAACACCAGGACCAGGTTTTGCCAGATGATCGAAACAGGAGTAAATTCATGACACCTCAACCGAAAAGAAAACATTCCTCTGGCAGACGTGATCGCCGGCGTGCCCATGATGCATTGTCAGGCCCGAATCTGGTTATTTGCAGCAACTGTGGCGAAATGCGCTTGCCCCATCGGGTGTGTCCAAATTGCGGTCATTTTAAAGGCCGTGAAATAATCGAAATCAAAGAAGAAAAGAAGTAATGACCGAACGGGCCGTGAAATTCACGGCTCGTAAATTTTTAACCGATTCCTATGAGCGATCAAAATATCACCTTTGTTTTTCCAGGTCAGGGCTCTCAATTTGTGGGGATGGGGCAAGGGTTAGCCCAGGCATATCCTCCTGCAATGGATATATTCAGGCAAGCTGATGACCTATTGGGGTATTCCCTTTCTCAGATAGCTTGGGAAGGTCCGGAGCAAAGCCTGAACGATACCATCAACACCCAGCCTGCCTTATTCACTCACTCGATTGCGGTCTTACAAACGATTCAAAGTTTAAATCTTGACCTCCTGCCGTCTTTTGTTGCCGGGCATTCAATGGGAGAGCTGAGCGCATTAGTCGCCGCGGGGGCTTTATCATTCAGTGATGGGTTGAGGTTGGTGAGAATCCGTGGAGAGCTTATGAAACTTGCCGGAGAGAAATCCCCCGGCGGCATGGCAGCTGTAATGGGATTGGATATCTCTCAAATTGAGCAGCTCTGCACTCAAGCAAGCTCTGCATCAGAAATTGTCCGGGTTGCCAACGATAATTGCCCGGGTCAGGTCGTTATCTCTGGATCCAATGCAGCTCTAGACCGGGTACAGCCACTGCTTGAGCAGGTTGGGGCAAAACGTGTCATCCGGTTGGCGGTGAGTATCGCCGCACATTCACCGTTCATGTCAGCTTCACAGGCTGATTTCAATCAAGCTGTTGCCTCAGCTCCCCTCAAAGCGCCGTATATCCCGGTTATTGGTAATGTCACTGCCAGACCATTGTCATCTGCCGAAGACATCCGTGAGGATCTCCAAAATCAGCTCACCCATCGGGTGCGCTGGACAGAATCTATTCAATTCTTGGTTTCGCAAGGAGTTTCCGAGTTTATTGAGATAGGGAGTGGAGCGGTATTAAGCAGCTTGATCAAAAGGATCGACCGCAACGTGCTTGTTACCTCCCTTGGGACACCTGATGATTTCCAGCACCTAAAAAAGCAGTAGATTTCCTTCAAACATCTCACCCGAATGAATGGGGTATAATAATATCGACTTATTTATCAGTTGATTCCAGGAGTATGCTATGCCAACGATAGATTTTTGCTCGATGCAAGGACGCGTAGCCGTGGTTACTGGTGCTGCGCGTGGGATTGGTCGAGCAATTGCAGAAAAATTAGCGTATTTAGGCGCAGATGTCGTCATTGCAGATATGTTGGTTGAATTGGCGGAAAAGACAGCCGATGAAATCGGACAATTAACCCAGCGAAAAACGCTTGCAGTCGGTGTTAATGTTACTGATGGAAAATCTGCCAGTGAGATGATCGACCGTACGACGAACCAATTTGGGCGAGTGGATATCCTGGTGAATAACGCCGGCATCACCCGCGATATGTTAATCCTCCGCATGGAGGAAGCTGATTGGGATGCCGTCTTGGATGTAAACCTTAAAGGCGTTTTTAATTGTTCCAAAGCCGCTATCCGCCCGATGATGAGGCAACGCTATGGTCGAATTGTTAATATATCCTCTGTCTCTGGGCAGGCTGGTCAGGCTGGGCAAACTAATTATTCGGCCTCAAAAGCTGGGATAATCGGGTTCACCAAAGCGCTCGCCCGCGAAGTTGCTTCAAGGCAAATTACGGTGAATGCAGTCGCTCCCGGTTTTATTCCCACTACTTTAACCAATGATCTATCCGAAGATCTTAAAAAATCCATCCTGGGTGCCACACCAGCAGGACGCATGGGCAAACCTGAAGAAATTGCGGCTGCGGTGGCTTTCCTGGCTTCCGAAGAAGCCGCCTATATCACCGGGCAGGTGCTTGCTGTCGACGGTGGTATGGCCATGATGTAATTTATTCCGACAGGGTAGGGAAAAAAGCATGAATGACAATGACCCGTATCAAGGAAAAACCACAATTGCCCCCGAAGTATTATTAACCATAGCTCAGCTAACCACCTTGAACGTCGAGGGAGTGAGCCGTCTCAGTCACGTTCAGACACCGGTTAATCGATTGTTGAAACGCACCCAAAAACGCGAGGGTGTATTGATTGAGGTTGTGGATGATGTAGTTTACATAGATATTTATGTGGTGTTAAAGAACGATGTAAATGTGCGCGATGTCAGCCACAACATTCAACACGAAGTATCGCGGGCAATCTCAGATATGGTTGGCATGTCGGTTGGTCGGGTCAACATTCATATTGAGGATATTGATTATCCACTGGAGGCTGAAGCATAACCCTATATGAAACCTAGAACCAGGGCACGCAGCATTGCCCTGCAGGCTCTTTACGAAATTGATATCACCGGTCATCCACCGGCATTAGTCATCGAAGAAAGATTATCTGAGACTCCTCTGGAAGATAATTTGAGTGATTTTGCCCGCAAGATTGTGTTTGGGATACAACCTCTGATTTACGAACTTGATCAGCTTATTGCCAAGCATGCCCCCGAATGGCCCCTGGATCAGGTAGCCACGATCGATCGCAATATCATGCGGATTGCCTTATGGGAAATTGCGGTCAGTAACCAGACTCCCTTGAAGGTTGCTATAAACGAAGCGGTTGAATTAGGAAAAATATTCGGTTCAGAAAGCACACCTCGCTTTGTGAACGGGGTGTTGGGAAGCCTCGCCTTACACTATAACGATATCATTCAATATTTTAAGAAACTAAACTAACCTGCCTATATATGGAAGTACTTGGTGTCGGACCCCTTGAGCTCTTTTTTATCCTGCTGATTGCCTTGATAGTCCTCGGTCCGGGAGATATGGCTAAAGCAGGGCGAACGCTGGGTCGTTTTTTACGAAAAATCATCACTTCATCTGAATGGCGTACCGTTCAAAAAGCATCGCACGAGCTTCGCTACTTGCCGAATCGATTAATGCGTGAAGCAAGCCTCGAAGATCTGTCCAAAGAGATGAAAGATATTAACAAAATAGGTGGGCAAATAAATGCCGAAGTAAAAAAAATGGAGTTGGATCTTTCTTCCTGGACCACACCACCCGAGCCATCTGGTCCCAAGAACGACCAGGTTGAAACGGAAGAATCACCCATAAAATCCGTAGATCCTACTGTTACTCCAAATAAACAAGATGATCCAGGCGGTGAAGTTTAATTTATGCGCAAGTTATTGAACTGGATTTGGAAGATTATTACCGCACCAGTTCGTTTCATTATCTGGTTGGTTCGCAAAGTCATCAATACCCTGAAGCGCGGTTTGCAAAGCATATCATCTTATTTCACCGATGAAGAAGTTGATGACACCCCCATTGGTGAATCTCTCGCCACTACAATTGAAAATCCCAAGGCACTTCTTCCGCACATTATCGCTTTACGCAAGCATTTACTCCGGGCAGTATTGGCAATTGTCATCACGACTGCCGTATCATTCTTGTTTGTGCGCGAAATTCTAAGTTACCTCGCTGAACCGATATCCGGAGGTATTAATGAGCTGATCGCCATCGATGTGACTGAAAATATTGGTACAGTCATGCGGGTGACCCTCCTGAGTGGATTTACCCTGGCCCTGCCCTACGTAATCTTCGAAATCTGGTTATTCATCGCCCCCGCACTCAGAGTCAGCTCGCGCATCAAAGGGCTCCTGGCAATTCCGGCAGCCATGGTCTTATTCGTTGGCGGGATGGCATTCGCATTCTTTGTAATGCTTCCAACGGCATTGCCATTTTTATTCAATTTTATGGGGTTGACTACTCAACCTCGTCCCTCTTCTTATTATAATTTTGTGACTCTGATCATGTTCTGGATTGGCGTGACTTTCGAATTTCCATTGGTGATCTATTTATTAGCAAATATGGGTTTGATCAAGGCAAAAACCCTGGCATCCCAATGGAGGCTTGCGATTTTAATTATTGCAGTATTATCCGCCTTAATAACCCCAACAGTAGACCCGGTTAACATGGGGCTCGTCATGGCACCTATGATCGTCCTTTATTTCATCGGTATCGGACTGGCATATATCGCTCAAAGAGGTCGATTAGCTAAACAAAAGGAGGCGCCTAGCGACAATTAATTCAACCACGGCTAGATGATCATCTAAAAATCATTATCTGATCATATAAGGAGGTATCCATGCATGAAAGAGTTGCCATCGTGGGAGTAGGCTGCACAGGCTTTCGGCATACAACACCTGAACAGTCGTATAAAGAAATGGTATATGAAGCTGCCGTGCGTGCCTATAACGATGCTGGTGTAGATCCTCGTCGTGATGTGGAGAGTTTTGTAACCGTGGCAGAGGATTTTCATGAAGGGACCAGCATCTTCGACGAATACACTCCAGATCAAATCGGGGGAGCGTTAAAACCCGTGCATACCATAACTGGGGATGGATTACACGGAATTGCATCAGCTTATATGCTGATCCGCACCGGACAATTCGATATCGTCGCCGTTGAAGGGCACAGCAAAGCCTCAAATATTAAGACTCTTTCCGAGGTTACTGCCTATGCGCAAGACCCCGTATTAAACCGACCACTAAAATTAAACAGCCATTTCATCGCCGGTCTGGAAATGAACCGCTATTTATATGAAACCGGCTCCACACATGAACACTGCGCGGCTGTGGTTGTAAAAAATCGATACAACGCATTAAATAACCCTCTTGCCGCTTATGCAGCCAACCTCTCCATGGAGGATGTGCTCTCGGGTCCGGTATTATCCTGGCCGCTCGGAGCTCGTGAAACTGCCGAGCATGCCGATGGTGCCATCGTCATGGTCCTGGCATCGGAGGAGAAAGCCTCCTCGCTGACTGATAAACCGATCTGGATCTTGGGTAGTGGATGGAGTAACGACTCTCCTTCGCTGGAAAACCGGGATTGGGCACACTCAATCTACACCGAGGAAGCTGCTCGGTTGGCATACAGACAGGCTGGCATTAATAATCCGCTTGAGGCAATTGATATTGCAGAAGTCGATGATACCTACGCCTATAAAGAGCTGCAATCACTCGAAGCTTTAGGGTTTTGCCGGGAGGGAGAAGCCGGCATCTTAACTGTGGAGGGATTTACCAGCCCGGATAGCGGGCTGCCAGTAAACGTTTCTGGCGGGAGCCTGGGAATGGGTAACCTCCTGGAAGCCAACGGTCTGGCACGTGCTTTAGAAATCGTCCTACAGTTAAGGGGTGAAGCAGGCATCCGACAAGTTGAAGATGTCAACATCGGTCTGGCTCAATCCTGGCGTGGAGTGCCTTCCGCCAGTGGTGCAGTTCTTATCCTCGCCAACTAGAAAGGATGCCAATATGGGAATTCGAAAAGTAGCCGTTGTTGCTGCTGGTATGACTAAATTCGTTCGACGCGCTCAGGAGACCGCCAAAGAGTTGACCTGGGAAGCCGCTCATATGGCTCTTGAAACCAGTGAGATGACCATGGATGATATCGAAGCAGTCTGTTTTGGGACTGCCCCAGATGCCTTCGATGGCGTCCACATGAACGGGGAATATGTAAGCGATGGTGCCGGTGCTTGGCGAAAACCTTACATGCGCTCATACGTTGGCGGTGGTACGGGAGTGTTCATGCCGATCCAGGGTTGGTACCATATCGCCTCCGGATTATTCGATGTAGTCATGATCGTGGCAGAGGAAAAGATGTCTTCTTATTATCCTCACGCCCAGGCAGCTTTCTTGACGATTTTCGACCACACAACTGAGCGTCCGCTTAAACCAAACCTCCTCTGGATATTCGCATTGGAAATGAACCGCTATATGTCCACTTACGGAATTTCTAAAGCTGATATCGCCCAGGTGGCTGTGCAACATAAACGGAACGCAGCCGATCATCCCTGTGCCTTGCTTGGCGATGCTGATATTACCCTGGATGATATCCTCAAATCTGAAGTTCTGGC
>Ga0154777_1073_pt2 | contig 13506 bp, 6 predicted proteins | sample Rifle2008BG16ft_FD_105785 | JGI IMG/M metagenome (GOLD analysis project Ga0154777, IMG submission 105785) | Chloroflexi bacterium RBG_16_47_49 | reverse complement strand
CTCATCTGTCTGACCATCACAGTTATTGTCCGCACCATCGCAGACCTCTGCAGGCACAGGACCGCACGCACCGCAGGCATTCAGCACACCCTCGTCAATCAGACCATCCAGGTCGTTGTCCACACCGTCACAGACCTCCGGTGTACTAAATGGGTTCAACGGGTTGCTGCCTGCCAATATCTCTATTGCATCCATGAACCCGTCACCATCATCATCAGGGTCTACACAGTCCGCCTGTCCATCTCCGTCCGTATCAGGAAACCCATCATCTATCAAACCGTCCAGGTCATTATCTATGCCGTCACACACCTCCGGCGTACTGGCAGGATTCAAAGGGTCGCTGCCCGCCGCTATCTCAACAGCATCGTTAAATCCATCACCATCATCATCAAGGTCAACGCAGTCGGCCTGCCCATCTCCGTCCGTATCAGGAAACCCTTCATCTGTCAAACCGTCCAGGTCATTATCTATGCCGTCACACACCTCCGGCGTACTGGCAGGATTCAAGGGGTCGCTGCCCGCCGCTATCTCAACGACATCAATGAACCCATCATTATCATCATCTGAGTCACAGTCGTCGCCTGCCCCATCCAAATCAGTATCAGTCTGAGCAGGATTAGGTACACCAACACAGTTATCACAGGCATCACCAACCCCATCGCCATCACTATCCGCCTGGTCTGGGTTAAAGACGTCAGGACAATTATCTATATTGTTGGGTACACCGTCGAAATCATCATCAAAAGGTACTGTGGGTGGTTCTCCAGGCGGCACGACTTCAGTACTAAACTGAAAATTATCTATTATTGCCTGTGAATCCAGAATATGGTCTCCCCTGTCAAATATCCGGAAATCAAGCTGGATGACATTTCCGGAAATCACAGGAACCTCGGTAATTATCCAACCCGAGGAACCGGCATCAATACACTCATTAGGGATATTGGTCACTTCATCCACATCAGCTTCGTTACACTCTTCGAAAGTCTCTGTTGGGTCGGGTTTAGAGGGGTCATCATAAATATCGTAGCCTGTCCCCTCTATGTGATTTGAGTTGAGCTTAAAGAAGACTGAATTCACAGATATGGGATTACCCCATGGATCTCTGACAATGTTATTAATCCCACCAATCCCATCATCCATCAAAACCTGGAATTCATCATTAAACGGGCTCCCTACGAAATCAGGGTACTCGGAAGAGAAATAGGCAAACTCAAATGACAGCGAATTTGCATTAGCAGGAACCTGTAGCTTAACCAACAGACGTGCACGATCAAGCTGAGGCTGATCCGAGGTCAAGTCGTCAACCAGGAAATTTTCTGTGCCTGGTTCAGGGAAAGGCAGGCCATTGGTACCTGCCCCAGCCATACCGCTGCTTATAACAGCAAAGTCAGTCCCCTCTTCGGGAGATACAATCCCAAGGCCGGAACGAACGTCAAAGGCACTTGGGGCACCAATGGCCTGACAGGTGATCACGTCAGCAGGGTTTACACCCATTGCCACCACCAACCGGTTACAGAGATCATCAGACCACGGAATGATTGAATGAGACTTGCTGACATAAGTCCCAGTCTCCGGCAAAGAGGTATTCCTCCCCCTGACTATCCATTTGAGCATAGCCGTTCCTTCTGATAAAATATTTGTCCATTCCGCATCAGTGAAAATATATTCGGTTACACTCACCTCAGGTGTAGAATAGATTAGTGTGCTGAAATCCTCGTTGTAGAATTCTACTGTAAACCTGTCAAGCCTGAATGATGGTCCGGCCCCGTTGGGATCCCACCTGAAGGTAGGCGGGGCACTTCCCATCCCACCAATAAAAAGGTCTGCAGGTTCAGTTGGGTCAGGGGCAACATTATGCTCGCTGAAGATAGCGCCGTACTCTACCTGGATTGAGACAGGTTCTCCAATGATAAAGGCATTCCATGCCGCCGATAAATTAACAGGATCAACATTATTTAATATGTTCCATATTATAGCATCTCCTAAACTGACTTTATCACCTTCATCGTCGGAGGCATCATATAGGTCATAGAGGATCCTTATCACGGAAAGTTCGTTATCTTCTCCTCTGCTTATACGATCACCGTCATCACAGGAAGAACCCGTTTGAGATTCCAGGCTATAGAAGAGTGTACTATCCTCCGTGTCCTGATATTGACTATCACCAACATTCTGGATACCAAGCATAGCTGTGCCCATAACCTCCTGAAGTGAAATAGCAAAGTACGTAGCCCATCCTTCCGACCAGGCTACGGCGATTGCATCACCCTTAGAACGTGGAGATTGTCCAGGACTAGGGATAGTACCGATAAGGTTGTCACAACCTGAATGATCACCACCATTAGAATTACTAATATTCAGAAAGCCTGCAACATAATGCCCATATTCGTGTTGGATAACATCCCAGTCAAAAGCATCTCCAAGAACAATATCTATAAATGTACCTGTATATTGAGTACTGGATCGGGGATAATAAACAGGGAGGGGGGTAAGTGGAACAAGACCTCTCAACCCAATATACTCATAGGCAGTTACCAGAGCATCGTGGATTGAAAATACAATATTATTGGCATCAGTATTATTAGCCGTTAAATCTATCGCTAAGAAGGTATTGTCCGCCTGATCAATATGTACACCAGAGTTTATACTGTAAATATAATCACCACCAACAACTTCAGGAGGGGGTTTCACCTCAAAACCATCAGACATGGCCAGTACCCTGACAAATATATCTCTGCCATTTTCACCAATACCATCATTGTTGTCTATAGTGGCTGTATAATTTCCGTTTGCATCCGTCATTACGGTCGTAACCAGTTCAGAATCAATAGACTCCTCATCTCTGATCTCTACATTGGCATATCTTACCGGATGAGTATTACCTGCGCTGTCTGTCCAGAATATTTGTCCTGAGACAGTCACTGTCCCGAGGGGGGAAAGGACGGAATATTCCTGAAGAAATGTGCTGGTAGACCGGACATGACCCTTCGTCTCAATAGCACCTCCACCAAGTATCCTGTCCAACTCCCTTGGATATTCCAGTGACGTTACGCCCATATATTTTTTATTTAATTTACTGATTTCAAGGATAACAAACCCTGCATCTCCCATTAAGACTTCTCCGGAATCAGCAAGGAAATACAATGTAGATGCACTCCCAAAAAGTATCTTGTTATTTTCCGGAGATAAGGCAAGGAGATTGGCCCTCAGCTTACCCTTTCCCGATCTTGCAACCCTTACATGGACAGTTCTATGTTCTTCCGTACCACCCGGCAATTCTCCAAGTTCTACCCTCGCCTCACTCAAAAGCTCTATATTACCTTCTGTACTTATTTCAACCACCGCCCTCTTTATATTGACTTTCGGGAGAATCAGCAAGCCTACATATATTGAATCTCCCACTACCGGCATAACGGAAGGGGGAACAAGTTTAACATCAGCAGGGGGGAGTGGTTTAGTGGCCTGTACAGTATTTGAAAATAGCAATATCACGAAAAATAACAAAAAGACTGCTAACAATTTTATTTTTGGTGTCATGGCCTTCCCTCCTTTAATTACCTTTAATTACCTTCCGAAGAAGGTTTGTTTGTTTCAATAGCTCCTCCACCGAGAATCTTTTCTAACTCTCTTTTATAAACCTCATACTGCGGAGTATCAGGCTCGGGGAATCTTCCGCCATAGCTTTTCTTTAATCTTTCAACCTCTAAGTTTACAAACCCGTCCTTCCCTATTAGGACATCCTCCAGACCAGATAAAAAGTACAGTGATGAATTCCTGCCAAAAGCTACTTCTCCCACTGTACCTAAAGAGAAGACATTCGCCTGTAACCTGCCTCTCCCCTCACTCACTATCCTAATCGTAATAGGGATTTTCCTCTCTGTATCTTTTTCTATCTCTCCCAACTCCATGCTCATGTTGTCAATAAACAGATCAACAACACCTTCTGCTTCAAATTTGACAATAAGCCTATGCACCTTTATTTTTGGTGTAATAAGAAGGTGAACCGGTATGATGTCTCCAACCTTGGGGGACAAGATTTGAGGCACTAATTCAACATCCAGAGGGGGAAGCGGTTTAACAGGCATAGATAAGGCAAATCCTGTTTCCCATAATATCCATACCTTATATTTCAGTATAGTTCCGCCCAGAATAACTATGGAAAATAAAAGTATCATAGTAAAGCCTATCTTTATGTCTTTCATATGCACTTCACATTAATAAACTCCCAAAATAAAAAAGCCGAACTGCTGAAATAACAATAACCACAAGAATTATTGTCACCTCGGCAGCCCGGCTGGCTTATGTGTTCCCCCACCCTAACATCCGTCGAACGGGAGGGAATCTGGGGAAAAGCTCCATGGCTTTGCGCCCTGCCCTTACAGACAGTTTGCCCTGATAGAAGGTGCTTATAGGTCAATTATATACCACTACCTGTAGGGATTGTAAATCACCCAATTGGGTGATTTTTAAAATATTTTTTTCCGAACCCTGGGTAATAGAAGTCAAAAGCGTGTCAGTTGCTCATTGCTAATTACCTATGGCGCTACTTCATACACCTCGACAATCCCTATACCAGTCCCGTCATTAACTCCTTTCAACTTTGCTGTATAAGCCCCAGGCGGCAGTGTGATGAACATGGCGGATTCCTGTGTGCATCCGGGAGGGGCTGTCGTTTGGCCTACGTTGGGCTGGCATGGGTCTGTCAGTGCCGCCTGTAGTTCTGCAGGTGTCCCACAGCTCTCTGCAGGGGCATTGCACATTGTAGCTCCTGACTGCCAGTCATCAACTGTTGCAAATAGTGTTGCACCTGAAAATATTTCTATTGTTGGATTTGTGAGCGTACCTGTAAAATTATAAGGCGCCCCTGACATTGACGGCCCGCGGCCCCTTATCAGCACCTTCTTTGATACGGTCCCTCCAAAAGTGAAACCTCCTACCATGATGCCTGTTCCTGTATCCACATATCCACGTGTTGAAATACCAACTTGTCTGGATACATCACCGACATTTGTTGTCACTGCTGCACTGTTATTCGTCGTGTTTGGATCAGGCTCTGTCGCTGTTACACTTGCAGTGTTACCTATCATGCCGGGTGTTGTACTTGTTGTTGCCACAACAGTAACGGTTGCGCTTAAGCCGTTAAGTATTGTGCCAAGGTTGCATGTAACCGTCAATATACCTATGCATGGAGCACCCTGGCTTGGTGTTGCTGACACCAGTATCAGGCTCGCATCCAGCACATCCATCACAGTCACATTGGATGCGGAATCAGGGCCATTGTTGGTTACTGTGATTGTATATGTCACATCTTGTCCTGCTTGTGTTACTGGATCAGGTATATCAGTAAGTAATGTTGAAATGTCAGCAGAAAGGATGCAGCCCTCGTCTATCTGGGTATTACAATTATCATCTGCTGCATTGGCGCATACCTCAGAAGCTCCTGGATTGATGGCGGCATTGTTGTCATCGCAATCCAAGGAATCTGATGTATAGCCGATTAAAACAGTACATGCCTGCATAGACACTGAGGCGTTACCATACAAATCGCCATCTAAGTCCTGATAATAGGTATTCAGAACACCTTCGTCTATCAGCGTGTTACAATTATCGTCTACACCATTGCAGACCTCAGCTGCGGCGGGATTGATTAAGGCATTGGCATCATTACAGTCAGAACTATCTGATGCATAGCCGATTGGCACAGTGCACGCCAGTGTTGTCACTGAGGCATTACCATATAAATCACTGTCCGCATCCTGATAATATGTGTCCTGAACACCCTCGTCTATATGAATGTTGCAGTTGTCGTCAACACCGTTACAGACCTCAGCGGAGCTGGGATTGATTAAGACATTGTTGTCATCACAATCTGTCGCAATCCCATTAGGACATGTGGCAACACCAGGGCTTCCGTACCCGTCACCGTCATTGTCCACACAGACCAGGCCAAACTTCTGTATACGGTGATTAGTCCTTTCCACTACATAGACATTACCTAAAGCATCTACGGCTACGCCACTTGGATTATTAAATTGACCGTTACCAGTCCCATAACTTCCCCACGTACGTGCTGATAAACACACCACTCGCGTCAAACTTCTGGATACGGTTATTAATTGTATCCGCTACATAGACATTACCTAAAGCATCTACGGCTACGCCTTGTGGAGAGCTAAAATACCACTGCGGGTCCGGCCATTTCTGAAGAAACTGGTACGTATCTGCAGCACTTGAACCATCCGGAACAATGGATAGAAATAGATAGAATATTAATAACCAGAAAATACTAAATAGCGGTTTAATGCCTTTTCTAATGTGATAAAGATGTTTCATGTTCCGCTCCTTTCCTAAATGGTTGTTACCTGATCATCTCCGTTTCAAATCCCTCCCACCCTTTTCATCGGGTATAAACAAAATAACCCGATGAGCCACAAATAAAAAAGCCGGTCTACTGAAGCAGCGTTAACCCTTGTGTCAATAGGCGTATTGGATTAACGTCACCTCGGCAGCCCGGCTGGCTTGGCATATTAGACAGACCTGAAGGTCTGTCCCTGCAACTTACCCCCTCACAATTACACTCTCCATACTTTCATAAAATGGGAGAGAGGAAATTATGAGCTGGATGTTTGAAAAAGCCCCGTTGCTTTGCGTCCTGCCGTCTCCGGCAGTTTGCCCTGATAGAAGGTGGCTTATGTTTTTGTTGTATTTTTCACGAAACAAGAGATAAGTGCCTGAAGATATTAACCTCCTTCTTTAGGCTTATTGGCCCTATATTTATCAGATTAATTATTCATTGTCAATGTATTTTCTATATTTATATCAAAGTTAGCAGACATTATTTAATACAATAAGTCTGGATGATGCAGACTTGTCTTTACCTCATCACTCATCACTTAAAAACAACACATTTAACTATACTGAACATGTAACTGAAGCCACCTCAAGGTATATTTCTGGTGACTTATACTTAACATCCATCTCTGTCTGCCCATCACTCATTGCTTGATGCTCCTTACCTACGGCGCTAATTCATAGACCTCAAATATCCCAATCCCCGTATCATCATTAACCCCTTTCAACTTAGCTGTATACGCCCCCGGCGGCAGTGTGATGAACATTGCTGATTCCTGTGTGCAGCCAGGAGGCGCTGTCGTCTGCCCAATATTGGGCTGGCATGGGTCAACCAATGCCGTCTCAAGCTGTGAAGGTGTGCCGCATGATATCGCCGGCGCATTGCACATCGCTGCGCCAGACTGCCAGTCATCTACTGTCGCAAACAATGTAGGACCGGAATAAATTTCCAATTCTGGATTTGATAATGTCCCTGTGAAATTGTACGGGGCACCGGACATCGAAGGCCCGCGGCCTCTGATTAAGACCTTCTTTGATGAACTGCCCCCTCCTATGATAAAACCACCTACCATAATGTCTGTTCCTGTCAGCACCTTGCCGCGTGTAGAGATTCCGCCCAGATTGGTTAAGGAGTTCATATCTGGGTCATACACCTCAACTATGCCTTTACCAGTCACGTTATTAACACCTTTTAATTTCACTGTATATGCACCCGGTGGAAGCGTGATATACATGGCCGCCTCAAGGTTACATCCGGGGGGCGCTGTGGTCTGCCCAACATTTGGCTGGCATGGGTCTACCAATGCCGACTGAAGCTCTTCAGGTGTGCCACAGACTGCAGGGGCATCACACTGTGTTGGCCCGGCCTGCCAGTCATCTACCGTTACAAATAAAGTAGAACCTGAAAATATCTCCAGTGTTGGATTTGATAATGTCTCTGTAAAATTATACGGGGCGCCGGACATCGAAGGTCCCCGGCCGCGTATCAGAACCTTCTTAGGAACGTTCCCAACTATGGTAAAACCTCCTACCATTATCTCGGTCCCGGTACCTACATAAGCACGTGTTGAAATACCTACTTCGCGGGACATATCACCAACGTTTGTAGTCTGCGCAGCACTGTTATTAGTAGTGTCTGGATCCGTTTCATTGGCTGTTACACTTGCTGTATTACCTATCATGCTCAGTGTCGTACCTGTTGTTGCAACAACTGTCACAGATGCGATTGAGCCATTAACCATACTGCCAAGATTACATGTAACCGTCCCTGCCCCTGTACACGGCGCCCCCTGACTTGGCGTTACTGATACCAATGTCAGGCTCGCATCCAAAACGTCCGTCACAGTCACACCGGTTGCATAAGCAGGGCCGTTATTGGTTACCGTAATTGTGTATGTTAAATCCTGTCCCGCAGTAGGTACTGGGTCAGGTAAATCCGTGTTTGTGATTGAAAGGTCTGCATAAATATTACAGCCCTCGTCTATCTGAGTATTACAATTATCATCTGTACCATTGCCGCATACCTCAGAAGCCCCTGGATTGATTAAAGCATTACCATCATTGCAATCCGTACTATCTGATGTATAGCCGATTAAGACGGTACATGCCAGAGCAGACACCGAAGCATCACCATAGATATCCCCGTCCGCATCCTGATAATATGTATTCAGCACACCTTCATCTATCTGGGTGTTACAGTTATCATCCACACCGTTGCAGACTTCAGCGGCGGCGGGATTGATTGAGGTATTAGCATCATTACAATCCGTGTTATCAGATACATAGCCTGTAGGCTGGGTACAGGCAAGTGTGGTAACTGAGGCATTGCCGTATAAATCACTGTCCCAATCCTGATAATATGTGTTCTGAACACCATCATCTATCTGTGTATTGCAGTTGTCATCTATGCCGTTGCAAATCTCAGAGGCTCCGGGATTAATAGCAGGGTTATTGTCGTTGCAATCCAATAATGCATCCCAGCCATCATTATCTTTATCATCAATATATTGCCAGATTGAGGATTTGTTAGTTCCGACAAATATCTTCCCGTCAATTCCATAAGAAGGTGATATCGCAAGAGTTTGAATTAATAAATTACTTAGGCCTGTATTAATCGGCGTCCAGCTCGCCCCGCCATTGGTTGATTTAAATACACCTCCTCCGAAAGTACCGGCAAAGATGGTCTGGTTAGATACATAATCAGGGGATGTGGAAAGAGAATATACATAGAGATTACTTATTCCAGTGTTCACTGCCGTCCAACTACTCCCGCCATTTGTTGTCTTAAAAATACCGTTGTTCAATGTCCCGGCAAAGATGGTCTGGTCTGTGGCATAATCCGGCGACATGGACAGGGTCAACACGGGATCATAACCAATCCCTGTATTAACTGCGGTCCAGCTTGCTCCCCCATCAATTGATTTTGCCGGACCCACTAAGGTACCGGCAAAGATGGTCTGGTCTGTGGCATAATCCGGAGATACCGACAATGAGTGCACATATAAATAACTATATCCTGCACTCCCTAAAGTCAGCATTATCCAGCTTGTACCTCCATTAATTGACTTGTATACTCCGGTTTCCCATGCTCCTGCAAAGATGGTCTGATCAATTGCAAAATTAGGGGACATAGACAGAGATGTAATGGCAAGTCCGCCAAATCCGCTTACTAAGCCTGTATTCACTGCTGACCAGCTCGCACCACTGTTTACAGATTTATAGATACCGGTGTTAGTCGCCGCAAAAATAGTATGGTCTGTTGTGTAATTTGGAGAGATTGCCATGGAGTATACACTTAAGCCACTCAAACCATTATTCACAGTTGTCCAGCTTATTCCGCCATTTGTCGTCTTAAATACGCCGCTTTCAAGTGTCCCTGCATATATGGTCTGGTCTGAGGCATAATCTGGAGATACGGCTATAGATCTTATGTTGTAATTGCTAAAACCCTGATTTACTGCTGACCAGTTTACACCGGCATTACTCGTCTTAACAACTCCGCTATTTACAGTGCCGGCAAAAACGCTCTGGTCCAATGCATAATTTGGAGAGGAGACAACAGCGTTAATTATATAACTGCCTATCCCTGTATTTGATGAAATCCATGTTGCGCCGCCGTTAGTTGATTTATAGATTCCAGCGCCTGTTCCGGCAAAGATGGTTTGATCTGACGAATAATTCGGAGATATGGCAAGTGCGTAGGTGAGGCTATTCCCCATTCCTGTGTTGGACAGTGTCCAGTTAAGACCACCGTTAGTTGATTTATAAAGAATTCCACCGCCCAACATTCCAGCGAAGATCGTCTGATCTGTTGCATAATCAGGGGACAGTGCAAAAGCATCTACATAAGTATATGTAGTGCCTATCCCTGTATTCGTTGCAAACCATGTCGTACCGCCATTAGTTGACCTGAATACGCCGCCTCCGTTTGTCCCGGCAAAAACAGTCTGATCATTAGCATAATTTGGAGATACGGCAAGAGTCCGTACATAACTTGATAATGCCCCATTGGCTGCTGACCAACTGGTACCACCGTCAGACGATTTATAAACAGTGCCGTTAATTCCGGCAAACACAGTCTGATCTGAGGCATAAATGGGGGAAATCGCAAGGGTCACTATGTTTAAATTTGGCAGCCCTGTATTTACCGCTGTCCAGCTTATCCCTCCATTTGAGGATTTAAATATCCCGGCGATTGTTCCGGCATAAACAGTCTGGTCTGAAGTATAATCCGGAGATATTGCAAGGGCTTTGACATTCAGATTAGCAAGACCTGTATTAATATTATTCCAGCTTGCCCCTCCGTCTATGGACTTAAATACACCTCCTGAGCTTCCTGCAAATATGGTTTGATCTGCGGCGAAATTTGGGGATATTGCAAGATCGGCAGCACTTCCGCCATCAGGCCCAATTGACGTCCATGTACCTGCCAGTGATTTTATGGGGATTGCAAGGAAGAATAAGATAAGAATAGATAAATATACAATTTTTAGATTATTAACATTATGATGATTTAAGTTCATTATGACATTCTCCCGCATGATTGTTCATCACTCATCACTCATTGCTCATTGCTCATTTCCTATGGCGTTACTTCATACACCTCAAAAATACCAATACCGGTTCCACCGTTAGCATCTCTCAACTTTGCAGTATAGTTTCCGCATGCAGGCGCAGGAGGCAAAGTAATTATGATAGCGGCTTCGTTATAGCAACTTGGAGGTGGTGTCGTCTGCCCCGGATTCGGTTGACAGGGGTCAACTGGTGGAGTAGGTACTGTGCACGATATTGCCGGCGGATCACATTGGAGCGCCCCTATCTCCCAATCATTAGTCTGTGCAAATAATGTGGCTCCGCAGTATATTTCCAGGACAGGATCCGGCAGTGTCCCGGTAAAATTATACGGAGGTCCTGACAGAGAAGGACCACGGCCTCGTAATAGCAGAGTCTTGTTTGAACTGCCTGCACCAATAATAAATCCACCCACCATTACATCAGTCCCTGTCAGTACTTTCCCCCTTGTTGATATTCCTCCAAGCATAGACAATGATGCAGTATCTGCATCATATACCTCTATTATCCCTTTACCCATCTCCCCACCAACACCCATCAACTTCGTCGTATAGGCGCCAGGCGGCAGTGTGATATACATTGCGGCCTCCTGATTACATCCCGGAGGTGCTGTAGTCTGTCCGGTATTCGGCTGGCATGGGTCTACTGATGCTGCTTGAAGTTCAGCTGGTGTCCCGCAGGTCTCTGCAGGTGCATTGCACATCGTTGCACCTGCCTGCCAGTCATCTACTGTCGCAAATAATGTTGGGCCGGAGTAAATCTCTAATGTTGGATTCGTAAGTGTTCCTGTAAAATTATACGGTGCCCCTGACATGGAAGGCCCACGGCCTCTTATCAGTACCTTCTTTGATACGGTTCCTCCAAAAACAAAACCGCCTACCATAACATTTGTTCCAGTCTCTACTTTTCCACGTGTGGAAATCCCAACCTCGCGGGATACATCACCGACATTGGTTGTCTGCATAGCGCTGTTATTTGAAGCATTTGGATCTGGCTCTGCTGCTGTTACACTTGCCGTACTTCCTATCATGCCGGGTGTTAGGCTTGTTGTGGCCACAACTGTAACAGTGGCACTTGAGCCGTTAAGCATACTTCCAAGATTACATGTAATAGTCCCTGCCCCTGTACACGGAGCCCCTTGACTTGGAGTTGCTGATACCAATGTCAGACTCGCATCCAGCACATCCGTCACTGTCACACCCGTTGCATAGGCTGGGCCGTTGTTGGTTACCGTTATTGTGTAAGTTACATCTTGTCCTGCTGGTGTTACCGGGTCAGTTAAATCTGCATTTGTGATCGAAAGGTCAGCAGAAAGACTACAACCTTCGTCAGTCTGACCATTACAATTATCGTCTATTCCATTGCCACATACCTCAGCAGCAGCAGGACTGATGGCGGCATTGCTGTCATTGCAATCTGTGTTGTCAGATGTATAGCCTATTAGAGCTGTACATGCCTGTGTTGACACTGAGGCATTGCCATACATATCACCGTCCGAATCCTGATAATAGGTGTTCAGTACTCCTTCATCCGTCTGTGTGTTGCAGTTATCATCTACACCATTACATACCTCGCTGGCGCCTGGATAAATTGCGGCATTGCTGTCATTGCAATCTGTGTTGTCTGATACGTAGCCTGATGGCTGTGTACAGGCTAAAGTGGTCATTGAGGCATTGCCATAAGTATCACTATCTGCATCCTGGTAATAGGTGTTCTGCACCCCCTCATCTATCAGAGCATTGCAGTTATCATCCAGCAGATTGCAGACCTCGACCGCTCCAGGGTGAACAAATGCATTGCTATCGTCACAATCCGTGTTATCTGACACATACCCTGAAGGCGGCGTACACGCCAGCGTCGTCACCAGCATATTCCCGTATGAATCAGTATCCGCATCCTGATAATAGGCATTCTGTACCCCCTCATCTACCTGGACATCACAATTATCATCCACCAGGTTACACACCTCGGCCGCTCCAGGATGGATGGAGAGGTCATTATCGTTACAGTCCACATCGGCGTAGAACCCATCCACATCGTTGTCGGTCATGGAAGGACTACCTATCCTAGTCACAAAAACATCGTAACTCCCGTTAGATGTTGTATCATAGGCCCCGACCGTCGTGGGAAAATTAGTGGAACTTGTATAACCGTCACATAGGCATTCCCCGATCCATCTACGGCGATACTTACGCCATAATCGGTACCGCTCCCCCCCAGGTAGGTGGAGTAGGTCAGGGCGGTCCCCGTCGCATTCAGCTTCGTTACAAATACATCGTTACTCCCAACGTTGAATGTTGTATCGTAGGCCCCGGCCGTCGTGGGAAAATTGCTGGAAAATGTTTCACCCGCCACGTAGGCGTTCCCGGATCCATCCACAACGATACTATAGCCCCGATCGTAACTGCTCCCCCCCAGGTAGATGGAGTAGGTCAGGGCGGTCCCCGTTGAATTCAGCTTCGTCACAAAAACATCGTAACCCCCGTTAGATGTTGTATCATAGGCCCCGGCCGTCGTGGGAAAATTAGTGGAAAATGTATAACCCGTCACATAGGCATTCCCCGATCCATCTACGGCGATACT
>Ga0154777_1108_pt1 | contig 13703 bp, 14 predicted proteins | sample Rifle2008BG16ft_FD_105785 | JGI IMG/M metagenome (GOLD analysis project Ga0154777, IMG submission 105785) | Chloroflexi bacterium RBG_16_47_49 | reverse complement strand
AGTAATACACGCTTTGACGGCTGATTTGGATGGAAATGCCTTAATCGGTGACAATAAGGGAGTAGATGTTGAGTTATGTATGACCTCAAAAATAGTCGTTATCACCGCGGAAGAAATAGTGCCAGAATTAACTAAAGCTGACCTGGTGGCACCTTGTGTTCATGCGGTAGTACTGGCACCTAAAGGTGCTTTGCCTACCTCTTGCCACCCCTTATATCCTCTAGATGCGGAAGCGATCCTGGAATATGCCGAACAAGTCAGTGATATGGATTCATTCAACAATTATATTAGTCGCTTAAGTTAACGATTACTAACCCAATTATGATAATTTTTAGACATTAACGAAATATACTATCTCGTGAGTCAGGAGATTAAATGGAATCAAATCGCGGATTAAATAAAATTCTAATTGGCTGTGTGGTGGTTGTATTATTGCTTGGATGTTCAGCCTTGGGATTTACGCTGGGTCGTTTCAGTAATTCACTCACCGAGTCTTCACCATTTAGTACCAGCACAATTTCAACCCCCGCCTCCAGCAATGATGAACTTTTCAAACCTTTTTGGGAAGCCTGGCAGATTGTCCATGACCAGTATCTTGTCCAGCCTGTGGATGAAGAGAAAATGATGCGTGGCGCCATCCGTGGCATGATGGACTCGCTGGGTGATCCTCATTCAGCATACATGGACCCAGTCGAGTATAGTGATGCCACCGCCCCTTTGGAAGGTTATTCAGGGATTGGTGCCTGGGTAAATACTGAAGGTGAATATCTGACGATAACAGAACCGATGAAAGGCTCACCTTCTGAAACCGCCGGATTAAAAAGTGGTGACCAAATCATTGCCATTGACGGAGTGGACATGACGAATACCCTGCCAGAGCTTGCCCGCCAAAAGGTGCTTGGAGAGGTTGGTACGCAAGTCGTCCTGACCGTGGTCCGTGAGGGAGTTGAACTACCTTTTGACATTACCATCACCCGCGCCAAGATAACCATCCCCAGCACCGAATACCGGATGTTGGACAATGATTTAGCTTACATTCGATTGAATGCGTTCAGTGATACGACCGGTGAGGAGATACATGCCGCACTTGAGGAATTATTGGTTGAGAATCCCAAGGGTTTAATCCTTGACTTACGTTATAACTCAGGTGGCTATCTTGATGCTGCCATTCAGGTAGGCTCGGAATTCCTGCAGGACGGTGTCGTGGCATTTGAAGAATACGGAGATGGTACCCGCAATACTTTCAATGCTTCAAGAGAAGGTATCGCTACCAATATTCCGATGGTCGTGCTGGTGAACGAGTGGTCAGCTTCGGCTTCTGAGCTGGTAGCAGGAGCATTGCAGGATCATGGACGTGCTCAGCTGGTTGGAGTGACAACTTTTGGAAAAGGTACCGTCCAAAATTGGATTGCCTTATTGGATAATGAGGGTGCGGTTAGAGTAACCATCGCTCGTTGGCTGACACCCAATGGGCGTAATGTGACCGATACTGGACTGACCCCAGACATTGAAGCAACAATCTCTGATACTGATGCTCAGGCTGGGGTTGACACTCAGCTGAATCAGGCTGTGGAAGTATTATCTCAACCCTAATCATTCAGGATGTGCAACCTATGGAAGTAATTTGCGTTAATTAATATTGGTGGTAATTTAGGAGGTACGATATGTTGTTCTTAGATCCGACATACATGATATTTATGATACCTGCATTTCTCTTGATGATGATCACTCAAGGATATGTGAGTGGTGCATATAGAAAATGGAGCCAGGTGATGGCTCGCAGCCGGTTCACCGGCGCCCAGGCAGCCCAACGGTTGATTACAGCAGGTGGGTTGAGTGTCAATGTAGAAGGGATTCGTGGAAAACTCTCCGATCATTATGACCCTCGCCAAAAAGTGCTTCGTCTATCCGAAGGTGTCTATAATAGCCCCTCTGTGGCTGCCCTGGCAATCACTGCCCACGAACTGGGACATGCAATGCAAGATCGTGAGGGCTACTTCCCCTTACGTTTGAGAGCGGCATTGGTGCCTGCCATCAATATTGGTTCGTACCTGGGATGGATATTAATCATCCTGGGTTTAATCCTCAGACAGACTGACCTTGCCTGGTTGGGAGTGCTGGTCTTCTCAGGTGGGGCGATTTTTGCATTGGCAACCCTGCCTGTGGAACTAAATGCTTCCGCACGTGCAAAACAGCTACTGACGGATACAGGAATGATCGTCGGTGAAGATGAACGCCGTGGAGTCAATAATGTACTAAATGCTGCCGCCTTGACCTATGTGGCTGGTCTGGTGACTGCAGTGATGCAATTACTCTACTTTGTATCACTGGTCGGGGGAATTGGCGGGCGCAGACGCTGAGTATTGGATGGCATCCAACCTTCGCAGGGAAGATGATCAAATTCTCCTGTGAAGGTTGGTATAATCCATTTCATGCGGAATTTCATCATCGCGTTAGCCTTATTTCTTGGATTCATTTTTGTTGTAGCAAAACTATCAGAACTTCAATCCATCGCAGAGACCTTACAAAGGGGGATGTGGTGGTTCATCGGTCTTGCTCTCATTGTTGAGTCATTATGGGTGCTTAATTGCGGAGCATCGTTCCGCGCAATTTACCATGCGATGGGAATTGAAGAGCAATTCCAGACATTATCACTCATCGTATTAGCAGCTAATTTTGCCAATGTAGTCGCCCCTTCAGGGGGGGTGAGCGGGTTGGCAATCTTCATGAGTGAGGCGCGGCGCCGTAATTATTCTACAGCCCGGGTTGCTGTGGCTGGTGTGCTTTTTTTATTGTTTGATTATTTAGGACTGATCAGCATACTCCTGGTTGGGTTGGTCATCCTGATCCGGCGAAATGATCTGACCTTGGTAGTTATCATCGCATCAGCAGCATTAATCGGATTGGCGATGCTATTTGCATTCTTATTAAACCTTGGCATGCAATCAGCTATGGCGTTGGGGAATGCCTTAGCAACGATTGCGCGTTTCGTCAATCGGATTGTACGCCCTTTCATCCATCGGGAATATTTATCGGAGCTGCGCGCTCATGAATTCGCCCATGATGCAGCGGAAGGTTTGATAAATATGCGCAGCCAACCCAAAAGTATGCTAATGCCATTATTTTTAGCATTCACCAATAAAGTCTCTCTGCTAATCATCCTGACCCTCGTCTTCTTGGCTTTTAAAATCCCAATTTCAATCGGGACAATCATCGCTTGTTTTAGTATTGGTTCTCTGTTTGTGATCATCTCCCCCACTCCGGCAGGGATCGGGGTGGTGGAAGGTGCGCTTACCCTGGCTTTGACGTCCATGTATATCTCATTGGAAGATGCAGCTGTGATCACCCTTAGTTATCGGGGAATCACGTTTTGGATTCCACTGCTTTGCGGGATGATTTCATTACGAGTGCTCGAAAGGGTTGGGATAAAATCAGGTGACAACAATAATTCGAATATTACTGTTTGACCAAACCCCTTGCATCGGTTATAATCGAAAATCGTTTAATCTAAGCGTAAATTTATTAAAAGGATTTAGGTAACACAGAATGCCAAAGCGAACTTATCAACCAAAAATTCGTCGCCGTCTGCGCGTGCATGGTTTTCGGCAGCGAATGTCGACTGCCGATGGGAGGAAGGTATTAAAATCACGCCGCCTGAAAGGGCGATACCGGCTGACGGTCATTAAAAATAATCACGTTAAGAAGATCAACTGGCGTGGGTGAATCGCAATTTCCGTTTGACAAATTCTGCAGATTTCAAGCGGGTGAGGCGTTCTGGAAAGTCTTATGCCCACCCGCTTGTTGTGCTGGTTATGCTGCCGGTTCCTGAAGAGAAGACACGGTTTGGAGTGATTGCTGGTCGGTCGGTGGGCAATGCTGTTCAAAGGAATCGAGCAAAAAGAATGTTACGCGAAGCCTTGCGAACGCTTCTACACCAGATAAACCCCGGTTGGAAAGTCATTCTTATCTCCCGTAGCCCCATACTGAAAGCAGAATTAATCGAAATTCAGGATGCTCTGAGGCAACTTTTTACGAAAGCTAATCTGTTTAGCAATAATAATGGAAGCTGAAACGTCAGAAAAGACTGAAAATCATAACGAACCACGATTACGTGACCTACCCATAACCTTTTGGAACCTGCCACGTATACCATTATTAGCATTGATCCGTGCCTACCAAAAAGTGATATCACCCACTCTGCCAGAAGGGACTTGCCGTTTTTACCCAAGCTGTTCACATTATGGCTATCAGGTAATCTATAAGTATGGTGCGCTTAAAGGTGGTTTAATGGCTGCCTGGCGTGTTTTACGCTGTAATCCTTTCAACCATGGTGGATTTGATCCTGTACCTTAGAAAAGATAACCGATGAAATCAAAAAAATACTTTTTACTTATAACCTTGCTAATATCAAGCATATTTATTAGCGCATGCAGCAGCACAATCTATTCATCCACCGGCTGGCATGGGTTGGTCGCCAGCACAGATACTGCTTACCTGGCCGCTGGCACCCAGATATACGCGATAGATCTGAACACCGGCAGCGAGGATTGGCGTTATCCTGCCAAAGTAAACGCCAAGATTTCTTTTTATGCTAATCCAGTCTTATCTTCTGATGGGCAGCTCATCATCCCGGGATATGACAATAGCCTTTATAGCCTAAATCCAGCAACAGGTTTTGAAAATTGGATATTTACCGGCTCCACCAACCGGCTGGTTGGAAGCCCATTGGTCACACAGGATATGATCTACCAGCCCTCCACGGATCATTACATCTATGCCGTGGATCTGGAAGGCAATCAGGTTTGGAAAAGCGAGACTGGTGGACCAATATGGGCGCAACCAGCCAATTCTCCAGATTGCGCTTGTGTTTACGTAGCTTCCATGGATCATATCCTTTATTCCTATGAAGCGACAACGGGCAGGTTGCTATGGCAAACCCAAGATCTGGGGGGTGCCCTGGTTGGTACACCTGCCGTCAGCTCGGATGGCGTGTTGTACCTGGGGACATTTGGGAAAGAAATGATCGCTTTGGATGCCACCAACGGTACAATTCGTTGGCGCTTCACCACTCAGGATTGGGTCTGGTCCGGACCAGCCCTGGTAGACAACGTCCTATATTTCGGTGATCTGTCTGGATATTTCTATGCTCTGAACGCCACAGATGGTACATCCTTATGGCGCATCCAACCCCAAAATTCAATTGTCGATACACCAGTTGTCTTGGAAGATAAGATTTACTTTACCAACGAAGCAGATACATTGTATATTGTTGATACGACTGGGAACATTGTAGATAGTAAGCTCATTGGCGGATTGATCTATTCGGCACCAGTTATCGTCGGGGAAACAATTCTAGTAGCACCGACCAACTTTGATTCACTTCTCGTCGCCCTTAACCTGGATGTTAACCAGAAATGGGCATTCACCCCAGTTAAAAAGTGAGTCTGATAGATATTTGATATACGGAGATAAACAGTTATGTGGAATACATTTATTCTCGCACCCATGGTCAATGTCCTGATCTGGATATATACCTTTTTCTTTCACAATTTCGGATTGGCGATCATTATATTTACCATTCTGATCCGCTTGATCACCTACCCCTTAACCGCTCAGCAATTAAAAAGCCAGCATAAGATGCAGGAGTTGCAGGGTTCCAAAAAGTGGCAGGAGATCCAGAAAAAATATAAAGATGATAAGGAAAAACTCGCTCAGGAACAAATGAAGATCTATAAGGAGATGGGGATCAACCCCCTCGGCTCATGCCTGCCGTTGATTATCCAATTTCCCATTATGATTGGGTTATACCAATCCATCTCTCTTGCCATGGCATCAGCACCTATCCAATTGTTGAACCTGAGCCGCAATTTATACACCTTTATCCCAGGCTCCCAACTTATCCCATTGAATAGCAAATTCCTGTGGATGAATCTGGGTTTACCGGAGATTTCAACCCCCTTATTTGATCTCTTTGGTTTTGCGGTACCAATTATGACCATTATCGTGGTGATCACTACCTGGTTGCAATCTAAATTAATGACCCCACCACCTGCCAATCCAGGAGATCAGTCTGCCCAGATGTCAAAAATGATGAACTTATATATGCCCATTTTAATGGGTTGGATTGCTTATTCGCTTTCATCCGGATTAGCTCTGTATTTTATTATTAGCAATGTTCTCGGTGTTGCTCAGTATGCAATCATGGGAAAAGTCAATTGGAGCAATCTGCTGCCTAAGAGAAAAGTTGCCAATTTAAAATAGGCGAAAAAGCAAGCAATTTCCAGTTTTGGAAGAAAACTATGAACCTACAACGTGCGACGCTTGAAATTATTGCTCCAACGATTAATGAAGCCATTGAAAAAGGGCTGGCTGAATTGGAATTACCCCGTGAAGATGTGGAGATTGAGATTCTCGATGAAGGTAGCCGTGGGCTATTCGGATTAGGGGCTCACCAGGCGCGTGTCCGTCTCATCGTTAAAAAAATAATTCCCGAAGGGTACGAGGCGGAAATATCTACATCCATGAGTGACATTCCCGATGGGGAAGTTGAAGATGAAGAGCATGCAGTTAAACCGATCCGAATACCTCCTGCGAATACCAAAGAAGAGATTCCTCTGCATGTAGCCCAGGAAACAGTTAGCGAGTTGCTCGCAAAGATGCATATCCAGGCACAGGTGACCGCCTCTTATGGAGAAATTGATGATGTACGAGGCACGCGTGCCATTCTAGTGGATATCACCGGGAAAGATTTAAGTGTGCTGATCGGCAAACGAACAGAAACATTGAATGCTTTACAATATATCTCTCGGCTGATCGTCAGCAAGGAGCTGGGTGATAATGTCGTCCTGGTCATCGATGTGGAAGGCTACCGCACCCGCCGTGAACGTCAGCTCCGCCAGCTTGCCCACCGCATGGCTGAACAGGCAAGTAAAACTGGACGTAAGCAAACCCTTGAACCCATGCCGCCCAATGAACGGCGTATTATCCATATGGAACTACGGGATGATGCTCATGTCACAACCGAGAGCTTCGGGGAAGAGCCTCACAGAAAAGTGACTATCATCCCAAAAGAACAATAACAAACCACAGGATGCTGTCTCGAATAAAATAGACAGCATCTGCTTTTGTTTCAGGTATAATCTATTCATGTTCAACATTTCCCCTCTTGAACCCATTAATTATCTGATTATTGGACACCTGACTTACGATATTACACCTGCCGGACCTCGTATAGGGGGTACAGCAGCATATTCTGGATTAACCGCACATGCTTTAGGTCTACGCGTTGGTATTGTAACTTCCTGGGGTGCCGAATTGCCTCTTGGCAATTTAAGACATATTCCTATCATAAGTTACACCGCTGAACATTCCACTACTTTCGAGAATATTTATAATGAGAAGGGGCGCATCCAGATCGTTCATACCATCGCACCCCGTTTGGACTATCATCTGATCCCGGAACCCTGGAGGCAAACCCCGATTGTGCATCTGGGACCTGTTGCTCAGGAAGTCGAACCTGGTTTGGTCAGGCATTTCCCGACAGCTTTGGTGGGGGTCACGCCTCAGGGCTGGTTGCGTGAGTGGGATGAATCGGGGCATGTCTATGCCTCCGAATGGCCAGAAGCTGCCTTCACCTTGCAACAATCCGGTGCCGCGGTATTAAGCATTGAAGATGTATTAGGCAATGAAGACCGGATTGAAGAAATGGCTTCCGCCTCACGCATCCTGGTGGTCACAGAAGGAGCGGCTGGAGCCAGGGTGTATTGGAACGGGGATGTACGACGATTTCGTCCACCTCAGGAATTGGAGGTCGATGCCACCGGTGCAGGCGATATCTTTGCAGCAGCTTTCTTCATCCGCCTTTACCTGACGCGCGACCCATGGGAGTCTGCCCGGTTTGCCAACCAGATTGCTGCGGCATCTGTGACCAGACGGGGATTGGAGGGCATCCCAACACCTGAGGAAATCCAGGAATTCATGATTGAGGTACTTTGATGGGGCGGATCTATACGATTGCCAATCAAAAAGGTGGGGTTGGGAAAACGACGACGGCAGTCAATCTGGGTGCTTTCCTGGCAACTTTTGGTCAACGCATCCTTCTGGTAGATCTAGACCCGCAAGCGAATGCTTCCTCCTGTCTGGGAATAGACAAAAGGACGGTTAAAAACAGCATTTATGACGTGATCATTGGCTCTGAACCAGCGATTAAAAATATCCTTTACAACCAAAGATTAAAGCTTTCACTCTTGCCTTCCTCACCAGCACTGGTTGGCGCTGAAGTTGAGCTGGTCTCCGTGATTGCACGTGAAATCCGCCTGAGGGAGGCCTTGTACCCATTGATCGAGCGCTACGATTACATCCTGATCGATTGCCCTCCCTCCCTCGGTCTCCTGACCCTTAATGGAGTAGTTGCAGCAAAAGATGGTGTCATCATTCCTGTCCAATGTGAATACCTGGCGTTGGAAGGTATCGGGCAGCTTAACCAAACCCTTTCTCGTATCCGTACTGCCATCTTCCCGAATTTGCGCGTGCGTGGGGTGGTCCTAACCATGTTCGATGTCCGCACCAAACTCAGCGCAGACGTTGTGAATGAGATTACACGTCATTTTCCCGACCAGGTTTTCACCACCATCATTCCTCGTTCCGTTCGCCTTGCTGAAGCACCTTCTTATGGTCAACCTATCTCGGTTTATGCACCTGGATCAAATGGCGCTACAGCATATTCCAATCTGGCGCGTGAAATCCTGGTGGGTGATGGTGTGTTAATTGCCGAACCAATCCAAGCCTTAGTGAGCACAGAATGACAAAAAAAACCGGTCTTGGTAGAGGGCTTGACGCCCTAATCCCCAGTGGAGACTTTACACCCGAAAGCCCATCTGCAATTTCAACCAGAGGTTATGAATCCTTACCCATTGCAGATATAAGCCCCAATCCACGACAGCCACGCTCCCAAATGGATCAGGAAGAGCTGAAAGAATTGGCTGATTCTATCCGCGTAAATGGTATCCTGCAACCACTGATTGTCACACCCGCTGACGAACTGGGTAAATATACCTTGATTGCTGGCGAACGTCGTCTGATAGCCGCCAAACTGGCAGGTTTGGATTCTGTCCCGGTCATCATGCGTGAAGCCTCTGAACAACAGCACCTTGAGCTGGCGCTCATAGAAAATGTCCAACGTACAGACCTCACTCCCCTTGAAGCAGCCGAAGCTTATCGCCAGCTGGCTGATGATTTTAACTTGTCACATGAACAGATCGCCCAACAATTGGGTAAAAGCCGTGTCTCCATCACCAACACTTTACGCCTGCTCAAGCTTCCCGAAGATGTGCGCCAGTCACTTGCCAAAGGCAATATCAGTGAAGGGCATGCTCGTGTAATCCTCAGCTTACCCACACCCCAGGCACAATCGGCTGCATTGCAAACAATTTTAAAACATGAGCTCAATGTGCGGAGAACGGAAGACCTCGTTCATAAATTACTTGGTCAACGCCCACCATCAGAAGCCAAACCAGCTCCACAACCCGATGTGTCCTTCCTTGAAGAGAGGCTGCGGCAGCGCCTGGGTACCAGGGTCAACCTGCACCCACGAAAAAAAGGTGGTACCCTGGTTATCCATTACTATTCCGATGAGGAGCTGGATGCACTGATCCTGCGCATACTTGGTCAAAGTGACTGACCAAACCAAACATGCTTGTCATCCATAACGCCAAAATTCATACCCTAAATCCAACGCAGATGTTCTGCACCGCCCTGGCAATTGATTCAGGGAGGATCCTTGCGCTCGGAACAGACGATGAGATCATCCCCTCATTCTCTACACCTAATCTATTCAATGCAGACGGGCACACTCTTATACCCGGTCTCACTGATGCTCATATTCATCTGGAAGGTTATGCATTAAGCCTGGAAAAAGTGGATTGCGAAACCCAAACCCAACTGGAATGCCTGCAACGGGTCGCTGATAGGGTTGGCACTACATCGCCCGGAGAATGGATCCTCGGTCATGGTTGGAACCAGAATAATTGGGCAGAGGGGTACGGCACTGCGAAGCTTTTAGATCAGCTTGCCCCACTCAACCCAGTCTACCTTACCCACAAATCGTTGCATTGTGCCTGGGCAAATAGCCTCGCCTTGCAGCTTGCCGGGATTGAAGGGAACACCCCTGATCCTGCTGGTGGGCGCCTTGGGCGTCTGACAAACGGTGATCCAGATGGTATCCTGTATGAATCTGCCATGGAGCTGTTGGAAAGCGCCATACCAGAGCCTGGTCTGGAACAGGTGGTAAAGGCGCTTGGTTCCACTCAACCGAAACTTTGGGCGATGGGTATCACCAGCGTGCATGATTTTGATCGAAATCGTTGTTTTTCAGCCTTGCAGATACTACACCGAGCAAATGAGTTAAATCTGCGTGTGGTAAAAAGTATTCCACTGGAAAACCTGCCGAATGCCATAGCGATGGGTCTGCGATCAGGTTTCGGGGATGATATGTTGTGCGTTGGTTCGGTAAAATTGTTTTCGGATGGTGCCCTCGGACCCCATACCGCTGCCATGTTCCAACCTTATGAGGATGACCCACCGAATAATGGACTACTTATGCTGGATGCTGAGGAATTATTTGAGGTTGGGCGATCAGCAGTGACGAACGGAATCAGTCTTGCAATTCACGCGATTGGCGATCGCGCCAATCATGAGGTACTTAATGCCTATGCGCAGCTGAGAGAATTTGAACAGTCCGTGAAGTTTCAATCTGAGGCTCAGCTTCGCCACCGCATTGAGCATGTCCAGGTCCTCCATCCTGATGATGTCAGGCGCTTCTCTGACCTGAATATTATCGCTTCCATGCAACCGATCCATGCGACCTCCGATATGTTAATGGCAGATCGATTCTGGGGCAAGCGGTCTGCTTTAGCCTACGCCTGGCGTGAGCAGCTCACCCATGGGGCCAGTTTAATTTTCGGCTCAGATGCCCCGGTGGAATCACCCAATCCTTTTTGGGGTATTCATGCCGCAGTCACTCGCCGCCAGGCTGATGGCACGCCCTCAGCAGATGGCTGGTACCCTGAGCAACGCCTTAATGTAACTGAAGCGCTTCAAGCTTATACAACTGGACCAGCCTTCGCTGCCGGTAAGGAAAACGTCCTTGGGAGGCTTGCTCCAGGTTACCTGGCTGATCTCATCGTATTAAACGATGACCCTTTTACCTGCCATCCACAGGACTTGCTGAGTATCCGTCCCCTTGCCACAATGGTTGGAGGTGAATGGGTATTTTCTGAGCTGGAATAAAAAAACGCTGGACATTTTTCACCAGCGTTCGGGGGATAAAGGCTTCAATCAGCTCAGGGAGTGGAACCGATGGTGATTGGTTCTGTGCGAACCAGGTCTGCGATAACCACCAGCCTCTTCAAATAAGTATGTGCTTCTTGATCCCAATCCACACAGGTGATCAGGGTGATCTGGGGGTTATCTGAAGCCAATGTAACGGACATATCGCTATCATCTGTTACCCGGCTTTCTCGTACATGATACGTATACATATTCTTCTCGGTATATAGGATGACTACTTCACCGGCTGGTAATTCATCCAGGTAACGGAAAGGACCATCCCCCATACCAGCCACGGTAACATGACCGGCAAGTGCGGTATTTCCACCTAAACCTGGCCAGGAGGTGTTTCCCATCCATGCCACTTCCTGCCTCAATCCAGTTATCATCCAGGTAAAACCGTCATAGGGCACATATTTGACTTCAGTATCCAGTAATAGACCTGGTATGGCAATGCGTACTACAGGGCTTGTATCGGGTCCCATATCTCCTGGTCGTGGCGTAATAGTGATCACAGGCGTCGGTATGGGATAATCTGGTAAAGTCACTATCGGAATCACAGGATCGGGGGTTGAGAATGCTGAGGCTGGCAGGCGAGGCAAGCTGGTCAATGATGGTTCCACCGGATTTACTTGAGCAAGGCTTCCATCAGCAGTCGGAGATGAATCATAATAATTGGCTTGCTGACTCGAACTAAACAGGTGGGATGCCGTAGCTCCGACTGCGAACCCAACTATGATCAATAAAGTACCGGTTGTAATCATCCAAAGGGTATTACTCTTATCGCTGACCTTTGACCAGATCCCCATTAATAACAATACCACGCCTAATCCCATAATTAATATCCCTGGGATCCCTTCGCCTGGATTTATCCTGGCGTCCCGCCAATCCAATGGCAATTCGCCCGTGGGCGGTAATGTTTGGAACAAAACCCGGTAACTTACACTGGCATTTATCGACTTGGAAACACCATACGTTAACGTCACTACATTAGATAATGTTTCAGACCTGGTGAGGCTAGAGTTTACTTTTACGACCGCAATGATGGTGATTTTCTCACCTGGATCGATATCTCCGATCGCAACTACGAAGGAGTGCGACAGTTTGGTGATAGTTCCGCGACTAGGCGTAACGGTGAGAACATCGATGTAACCCGGGAATGAATCAAGCACCATGATATTTTGAATTTGCTCTGTACCGTTATTGCCGGCTTCAATTGTGAATGTAAAACTCTCATTGACTTTGGCTTGAGTGGGTGTAACGACGACTTTTAATGTCGGGATGAGCGCTAATGTGCTAGTGACCGTTGGGGTTGGGGTTGTCGTTTTGGTAGGTTGAGTGCCGGTTACTGTCGGAGTTGGCGTTGTCGTCGAAGTACCGGTCACCGTAGCCGTTAAAGTTGATGTGGCAGTCTCCGTAGCTGTACCTGTTATGGTCGAGGTAGAAGTGACAGTGGGAGTCGAGGTTTCGGTTGGTGTTGCAGTTACTGTTGCGGTGTCAGTCGACGTTGATGTGGGTGTGGCGGTTAGAGTAACAGTCGGTGTTGCGGTGACTGTATCGGTAAGCAAATACGAATGTTTTAATTGGATATCGCTTATGTCATTAGCGAACCCTTGCATAATGGCTGAATTGGCAGTTGCCTGTGCAAATGAAGCGGATAGTGGAATCAGGATTAATATCCCCAGCATCAGAAAACCCAGGACATAAGTTAATATCCTGCGGTGTGCCTTCGATAAATTATCCAATCCTGCCTTAGGAGTTTCCATGGACGATGATTCTTTATATTATAAATGGTTTACTTATCAGATATTATAACACTTCAGATGAAAAATTTTTAAACTCACCCCAGTAACGATTCCTTTAGACACGCATCTAACATGAAAAAGAATATGTCATACCCAGCTGACCATACTACCTTCAAGCCGTGGTGCTAACTCATCAAATGGCATTGGAAAGTCCTTATATCGAAACTGAAATAGTCGAGGCGAATGAGTATTTCATTTTTTGCGATGCGTTATAATGTCAACGGTGTTCCCCGAACTAGCATCATTGCTGGAAAAGGTGTAGTTTTAAGCGCTATCCCTGAAGAATATATTTTTCAGGAAATCAATCGTACCAATTGGTCTTAAACCTTGAATGATATGGATAATCAGGCCTGGAAACAGAAAAAAAACAACAGCCATTTTATCCCGTTGATTTTAATTGGTGCTGGATTAATCGTATTAGGTTTGGTAGCGGCTAATGTAATTTCCAATGGGAACCTTTCAAATCAATATTCTGTTACTCCTTCAGCGGTTAACTTTCCTGCCCCTGATTTAACCCTGAATGACTTATCTGGAGAGTCAGTATCCATTTCTGATTACAATCAACAAATCGTG
>Ga0154777_1018_pt1 | contig 13848 bp, 10 predicted proteins | sample Rifle2008BG16ft_FD_105785 | JGI IMG/M metagenome (GOLD analysis project Ga0154777, IMG submission 105785) | Chloroflexi bacterium RBG_16_47_49 | reverse complement strand
TCTAATCCAAGCTTGTATTATTTGAGCCCAGAGAAAAATTCCCTGTTAGAAGTCAGAAATACATCCCAGGTTCTTTTTCGCTTATAATATGCAGACGATTTCTGAAATATTATGATAGAGAACTAATGGATCGCCAGATACCCGGCATTGGCAGAGTGTCTGACGCTCCCTGAGTTCTAGGAGATGAAATATGGAAATATCCCCAGGGAGCAGTCCACTCGAGGAATCTCCCCAAGATTTTGCTCGACGAATTGGTTTAACCTTTAATAATATGGGTTTACTGACGCGAGCTCTGACGCACCGCTCCTATTTTAATGAGCACAGGGATGCAATTGAAGATAACGAGCGCCTAGAATTTCTTGGTGATGCAGTATTGGACTTCATGGTAGGCGCGTGGTTATACCATCGCTTCCCTGAGATGGCTGAGGGACAGCTCACCAGATTAAGAGCAGCACTGGTGGGAAATGAACAACTGGCTGAATTTGCGATTGGAATAAATTTGGGAGCAGCCATGCGTTTAGGTCATGGTGAAGCTGAAAACGGTGGTCGAGTACGTTTACCATTATTAGGATCAACTTTCGAAGCATTAATTGGGGCGGTATATCTGGACCAGGAAATCTCACAGGTCTGGAAATTTATGGACCCCATCCTAGAAATAACAGTAAGAACTATTATTGCCAGTCAGGTAGAACATCATCCGAAATCCATCTTACAGGAATGGTCACAATCAAAAGGATTTGGGACGCCTGCTTACCGATTGGTGGGGGACAGTGGTCCAGACCATGATAAATATTTTGAGGTTGAGGTTTTGATTGACGGGGTTATTTATGGCAGAGGAAAAGGACACAGCAAACAAGCTGCTACAAAGGATGCAGCTAAACATGCTCTGGAAAAACTTGGGATAAGATAATTTATGCCAGCGCGACTAAAATCATTCGAATTGCATGGCTACAAGACATTTGCTTCCCGGAATGAATTCCAATTCTCGGATGGGATTACGGCAATTGTGGGTCCAAATGGCTCAGGAAAATCAAACATTGCAGATGCCCTCCGTTGGGTATTAGGTGAACAGTCTTATGGTTTATTAAGGGGGAAGAAGACTGAAGATATGATTTTCTCCGGCTCAGAGAACCGACCAAGGGCTGGCATGGCATCAGCGACCATTGTTTTTGATAATAGTGATGGCTGGTTGCCAATCGATTTTGTTGAGGTCGGAATCACGCGACGTGCTTACAGAGACGGAGAGAATGAATACCTATTAAACGGTCAACGAGTACGTTTGAAGGATGTATCTGAAGTATTGGCTAAATCTGGTCTGGCAGAAAGAACTTATACCATTATTGGTCAAGGTCTGGTCGATGCAGCTTTGGCGTTAAAAGCAGAAGAACGGCGACGATTATTTGAAGAAGCAGCAGGTATTGGCTTGCATCGGTCACGTAGAGAAGAGGCGATTAAGCGCCTTGAGACCACCCGGAGAAATTTGGAAAGAGTCCACGATATCTTAGCCGAATTACAGCCACGCTTACGGAGTCTTGAAAGGCAGGCTAAACGGGCTCAAGAATACAACCAGATGAAAACGGATTTAAAGGTAGTTCTGCGCGAATGGTATGGTTATCACTGGCATAAATCTCAAGCGGAATTCGTGGAAGCACAAATTTTTGCCAAAGGACAAGAAGAAGATTTATCCCAAATACAATCCAATCAGCATGATTTAGACCAAAAATTAAGTGAATACCGGTCACAGATCAACGAACTAAGAGGAAAACTTAATGATTGGCATAAGGAATTAACCACCTTGCATCAACGGCGGGAGATGATAAGCCGGGAGCAAGCTGTCAATAGTGAGCGATCACGATTGTTGCTATTGCAATTAGAGCAGCTTTCCAAAGAGCGGATAAAGATGGAAGAAGAGGTCGGGATTCAAAAAGACCAATTGGGGATATCGAATCAGGAGTTCGCTCAGTTAGAACTGGATTTAATAGATACACATCTCTCTGTGACAGAATCTTTGGAAAAATTAAACACTCGACAGAAAGAGCGTTCGATCATCGAAGTGAGAATTCAGTCCGTTCAACAGGATATTGCTAGATTAACAACACGGTCATCTCAACAACAGGCACTAATGTCTGAAAAAGAATCGCATGTTAATCGCTTGAAGCAGGCACTACAGAAGATAGACCGGGACATAATATCTGCAGAATCCAACTTATCTTCCGCCCAAAATAGGTTAAATTCCTTTATAGCAGAGAAAGAAGAAAAAGCAAAGCATGCTGAAGGAACTAAAGCTGAGTTGCAGGTCATTCAAGATAAACTGGCATCCTTTGAGATTGAGCGAAGAGCATGGAATGAGAAGATTTCCACTCAAAAAACAAATTTAGCACAACTGCAAGCGGAGATGAATGTGTTGGAGGAGGCTGAGAAGAGTCTTACTGGATATGAAGAAGGAGCACGCATACTTATCCAGGCGATGAATGATCAGCAGATAGAAGGGGCAATCGGTACATTAGGCAATCGATTGAGCGTACCGGAGGAGTATGAAACTGCCATCGCGGCGGTGATGGGTGAATATATCGATTCACTGATTGTAAAATCCATCAATCAAACGGACAAAGCATTGGATCTCATTGGTAATGAGACCACCAGGGGGTCGCTATTTCCGTTGGATGCCATCTCGCATACGCGACCCATCTCATTGGATCTCGGGAAAGCGCCTGTAGAACCTGGAAACATCCTTGGAGTGGCTGCTCAATTCGTAAAAGCTGAAGCGCAATTGACTCCAATAATAGAATGGCTATTCGGGCATGTGATTATCGTGCGCGACCGGAAAACTGCCCGTACCATACTTGCTTCTCGAGATTGGCGAGATATACCCAATTTGCGCATCGTCACATTAGAGGGAGAAGTGTACCTATCCAGCGGTCCGATCATAACTGGGGCATCTGGTAAAGGATTACTTGCCAGACCTCGCCAGCAACGAGAAATGAAATCAATCCAGGAACAAGAGACATCCAAGTTGGATGATCTTGAAAATAAATACCACACCCTTGAAGTAAAAATCAGCGAGCTACTGGAGAGTGAAAAAGATTGTAATGAAAAATTAAAGAATGCTTTAGAAGTTGAAAAATCGATCACGAGTAAGGTAAGTAAGCAAGAACTACAGGTCGAAAAGATACAGCACGACCTAAAGTGGCATCAGGATCAGAAGATCAGTTACCAGGCTGATCTTGACAACGAATTGACAGAGCTAACGAATATCAGATCTGAAGTTGTGAAATTACAAGAAGAATCCCAGGAATTGAGGAGGGGGTTGGACTTTCAGAGTGAAGCGCTGGATGCGTTGTCATTGGAAGAACTCCAAATGCAACACACATACTGGAATACAAATGCTGCAGTAATTGAACAGGCATTAACAGATGCGAGAAACCGTCAGCAGGAGAAAATAACACGGCTCCAACAAGTTGAAAATAATTTGACGGCAATAATTTCACGCTCATCACAACTCGATCTTGACATCAAGACCCTGAGTGAAAATATGGGGGTATGTTCAGAAGAAGAGGCTCAGATCGCAGTGAAGATTGAGGGGTTGGGAAAAATAGTTGATCCGCACGAGGAAAAATTAAGCACTTTAGAAAGAGACCATACGGGTCTGTTATCTACGGATACTGAAGCCCGGCAAATTCTCAGGGCAGCTGAACAACGATATACTCAAGCGAAAATCAATCTTGCCCATCACCAGGAAGCGTTTGAGTCATTACGACGGCATATTGAGGATGACTTTGGTCTAGTCTTATTCGATTATACAGATTCTATTAGCGGGCCAAAACCCCTTCCTTTGGATGGAATGGTGGAAGAATTACCAAAGGTCGAAGAATTGTCTTCAGAAATTGAGGATACTATCCGCCAACAAAAAGCCCAAATCCGAAGGATGGGTGCAATTAACCCCGAAGCGCAAATCGAGTATCAGGAAGTCAAGGAACGTTTTGAATTTCTATCCACGCAGGTAGATGATTTAATAAAGGCAGAAGGAGATATTAAGGAAGTTATCGCAGAGCTGGATATCCTGATGGAAAGGGAATTTCGGAAGACATTTGAAGCCGTAGCTCAAGAGTTCAGGCAGATATTTACGCGATTGTTTGGAGGTGGCTCTGCACGCCTGGCTTTAACTGATCCTGATGACATGACAGTGACCGGAATTGATATTGAAGCTCGATTACCGGGGCGGAGAGAGCAAGGACTATCGCTATTATCTGGTGGTGAGAGAAGTTTGACCGCAGCTGCATTGATTTTTTCTTTATTGAGAGTTTCACCGACACCATTTTGTATCCTTGATGAGGTGGATGCCATGTTAGACGAGGCGAATGTGGGCAGGTTCCGTGATTTGTTGACTGAGCTAAGTGAAAAAACACAATTTATCGTCATTACGCATAACAGGAATACCATTCAAGCTGCGAGCATTATATATGGTGTTACCATGGGTCGGGATTCAGCCAGCCAGGTGATAAGCCTGAAGATGGATGAATTAGGGGAAGAATTTGGCGTATAGCCTGACGATCTAAGCATAATTAAATATAGCCCTTGACAAAGACGAGGGGAATAGTATAATAGTCATACCCCACCCCCATGGGGGGGGGTAGGTAGGATTAGGCAATGAATGAGGATGTCTTGAAACGATTAAAAAATATCGAAGGCCATGTTAGAGGTATCGAACAGATGGTCGAAAACGGTGCATATTGCGTTGATGTAATTCGCCAGGTCCACGCAGTGCAAGCGGCTTTAGAAAAAGTGAGCGGGATTATTCTGGATGGACACCTGCATTCTTGTTTGATCACAGCGGTCAGGGGAGAGAACGCAGATGAACGTGAACGCGTGTTGAATGAAATTGCAGACGTCTTCGAAATGAAAAAAATCGCTTAATCTATCCAATCCAACAAGGAGTAAATTTATGGCTACAAAAGTTACCTATTCAATACCAGGTATTCACTGTGGGCATTGCGTCCATACCATTCAATCCGAAGTGATTGATATGCCAGGAATAAAATCTGTGAGAGCTGACCAAATGATGAGGTCGGCTACGATTGAATTTGAGCCACCTGCAAGTGAAGAAAAGATAAAAGCTTTACTGGCCTCGATTGATTACCCCGTAGCGGGCTAATTTGATAATTCAATTTGAAGATTACGCAATATGCCCAGGGATTTATTGAATCGGGGTGTATTGCGTAATTCATTTTCTATGGAGATTGTATGTCTCAAACAAAACAAGTGATATTACCGATCACTGGGATGACGTGCGCAAATTGTGTCGCGACAGTTGAGCGAAACCTAAAAAAAGATAAAGGTGTGCTGGTTGCTAATGTCAATCTTTCCTCAGAACGCGCCACGGTTGAATACAATCCTGAACTTTCGGGATTAGGGGGATTAATCGAGCGGATAACAAAAGCGGGTTATGGAGTTGCGAAAGGTGAAGCTGACCTGTTGCTTAAGCGACTGAGTGATGATAATGATGCGAGACGATTGGAGCGTGCAATCAGTAAGATTGAGGGTGTTCTCGATATCAAAGTGAACCTTGCTACCGAGCAGGTCAGGATCCAATATATCCCTACGATTGTCAGTCAGGCTGAACTAAGAAAGGCAATTAAATCAGCCGGATTTGAGGTGGTGGATAGTGGTTCCGATGCTGAAGACGTTGAACAGGTTGCCCGACAGAAGGAGATTAACCAACAGCGGCAATTACTGATCACTGGATTGATTTTTACCATCCCCTTATTCGTGCTGACGATGACGAGGGATCTATTCATGCCCCCATGGGCAGACCAACCCTGGGTTGGATGGCTGATGGGGGTGCTTGCGACACCGGTTCAATTCTACGTTGGCTGGCAATACTATGTGGGTGCTTATAAATCCCTACGAAATGGCTCAGCGAACATGGATGTTTTGATTGCGATGGGTTCATCTGTCGCATATGTATATTCTCTGGTCGTCATTTTAGGATTATTACCCGGACATGTCTATTTCGAAACCTCTGCGGTAATCATCACATTAATAAAGCTTGGAAAGTACCTGGAAGCTCGGGCAAAAGGGCGAACGAGTGAAGCCATCAAGAAATTAATGGGATTACGTGCGAAAACCGCGCACGTGATCCGCGAAGGTGAAGAACAAGAAGTACCAGTAGATGAGGTAAAGATTGGCGATTTTGTGCTTGTACGACCCGGTGAGAAAATCCCTGTGGATGGAGTAGTGGTCGAGGGACGTTCATCGGTGGACGAATCCATGCTGACTGGAGAATCAATGCCAGTCGAGAAGAAGTTGGGGGATGGGGTCATCGGTGCGACTTTGAATAAATTAGGCTTTATCAAATTTGAAGCGACCAAGGTTGGGAAGGAGACAGCGTTATCGCAAATCATCCATTTGGTAGAGGAAGCACAAGGAAGCAAAGCGCCCATCCAAAAATTAGTGGATAAAGTATCTGAAATATTTGTTCCGGCTGTCATCGGTATTGCCATCGTCACTTTTTTGGTATGGTACTTCCTAATCCCATTACCCGCCAACGCTGAGGTGAATTCATTCACACGCGCCTTGATCAATATGGTGGCGGTCCTGGTAATCGCCTGTCCGTGTGCGATGGGTCTGGCAACGCCAACAGCAGTGATGGTAGGAACAGGTAAAGGTGCTGAGAATGGTATTCTGTTGCGTTCAAGCGAAGCGCTTGAACGGGCTGGAAAGATTGATATGGTTGTTTTTGACAAAACTGGAACGATAACCAAAGGTCAACCTTCAGTTACCGATATCGTGATGATGGGTGACGATAAAAATAAACAGGAACGGGAAGCAACCCTGTTACAATTGGCAGCCTCCGTAGAGAAAGCCAGTGAACACCCGCTGGGAGAGGCTATCGTAGCTGAGGCAGGACAGCGTGGTCTTGTACTTCAACTACCGGATGAATTTTCAGCCGTATCAGGTATGGGTGTGGATGCCAGAGTGGGGGACAAAAGTGTGTTGGTTGGAAATACCAAATTGATGGAAAAACATGGGGTTTCGATAATAGCCGGTGAGGAAGACATAACTCGTTTGCAGAATGAGGCCAAGACAGTCGTACTCATCGCGGTAAATCAAAACCTTGAGGGAGTAATCGGGATCGCTGATCCTGTAAAAGACACATCACGAGAAGCACTCAGAAAATTATCACAGATGAAATTGCGCATAGCCATGATTACTGGCGATAATCAGCGTACCGCTTCCGGAATAGCCAAGCAAGTTGGGATTGACACGATCTTGGCTGAAGTATTACCCGGGGAGAAAGCCGCGGAAGTAAAAAAACTTCAGAAAGAAGGTAGTATCGTGGCAATGGTGGGTGATGGAATCAATGATGCCCCAGCATTGGCACAATCTGACGTTGGTATTGCCATTGGAACTGGCACAGATGTAGCCATGGCAGCTGCACCCATTACGCTGATCAGTGGTGATTTGAGGGGAGTAGCTAAAGCTATTACTTTATCACGAAAAACTCTACGAACGATCAAGCAAAACTTATTTTGGGCATTTTTCTACAATGTGATTCTGATCCCTGCCGCAGCTGCAGGTCTGTTGAATCCCATGTTGGCTGCCGGAGCAATGGCATTTAGCAGTGTCTTCGTGGTCAGCAATAGTCTACGCTTACGCAATGTGAAATTGGAATAATCTATAAGCCGAATATAAAGACGAGGTCATTGACATTCGTCAACGTTGGACCAGTTTTAATTAAATCACCCAGTGGATCGAAGTAATGGTATGAGTCATTCTTTATGAGATATGCTTGGGGGTCAAGACCCATAGCCAGTCCACGAGAAAAAGTATCATGAGTGGTGACCGCACCAGCGGCATCCGTAGGTCCGTCTCCACCATCGGTTGCCAAACTAGCTAAAATCCATTGTTCTGAGCCAGAAAGATTTCTCACTGCGCCAAGAGCCAGTTCTTGATTTCGCCCACCTATACCGGGTCCTTTTATGGTGACGGTTGTCTCTCCACCTGCGATCAAGCATGCAGGTCTGCTGATTTTAGAGCGTGGGTACAATAATGCTTTCACTTCTTCGGATAGGGTTTTACCCATCTGGGAGGCTTCGCCTTGAAGTGAAGTCGTCAGCAAGCTGGTATTGAACCCCAATCGCTTAGCTGTATCGGCAGCACACATTGCGGCATCAAAGTTGTTCCCGACGATTATATTTGATACTTCACTCAATATAGGATCACCAGGTTTTACAGTTTCTGGAATTTTACCGGCTATTCCAGCAGAGATATGGGAGCGGATATGCGGAGGGATATGATCCAAAATTTGATATTTCTCCAGGATCGCCCATGTTTCATCAAAGGTAGTCGGGTCACCGACAGTAGGTCCTGAGGCAATCACATCGAGGTTATTACCCACAACATCGGACATAATTAAGGACAAAACAGTCGCTGGAGATAATATTTTAGCGAATCCACCACCTTTAAAGACCTCCACATGTTTTCTGACGGTATTAATTTCGTTGATTGAGGCGCCACTGCGTAATAACAAGGTTGTGGTGGTTTGGAGGTCTTTAAGCGATATCCCTGGTGACGGATTCGTCAAGAGAGATGACCCACCACCAGATAACAAGAAGATTACAAGATCATCCCGATGTAAGTCACTGGTCATGGTTACGAGCAGTGTTGCAGCATCCAGGTTACGTTGATCTGGGATGGGATGGCTTGCTTCGATTACTTTTTGCCTTGGCTCATTGGGGTACTTTATTGAATCAAGATAACCGTCTTTGGTGATTATCAAACCTGAGGTAATCCGGTCCCCCAGGATCTCGTAGATGGCATGCGCCATTGGAACGCTTGCTTTTCCAGCGCCAAGGACGAATACACGTTTGAATTTGGCGAGATCAACATTTAGTCTGCTTGTGATCAGGCACTCAGCATCACGCAATACATGCCTTTTGATCGCATTTCCCGCATCAGCGCCATTGAGTGAAGCAGAAATAACTTTGCAAATATCATCTCCCCGTGGAGATCTCCGTAAACTTTGGGTTGCGATTCCCTCAAACTGAATAGTCATCTATTTTCAATTCGTCAGATTTCCCCAATCGGTTTAGTTAAGTCAGGTGAGTCGAATTGGGGGCTATTCACCATCTTAGAAACGGGATAGGCGATCATTTCATTAGAAGGGTATGGGATTAATAATCCATTCAATTGAGTAGCAAGCTGGTCTTCAGTAGAAAGCCATTGGCGGTAGGAATCTGGAGACAAGATCACCGGCATACGATTGTGAACCGGTTCAAGTAAAGAGTTCGGTTGGGTTGTTATGATCGTGCAAGAACGAATTTCAGACCCATCCGGCGAAGCCCAAAGCTCCCATAAACCGGCGAAAGCGAATGGTTGGTTGTTATTTAGGCGAATATACATCGGTTGTTTGTTTTTCATACCGGGAATCTGTTTCCATTCGTAAAAACCATCCGCAAGAATTAAACATCGACGGCGACGATATGCATTCCGGAAGGATGGTTTTTCAGCGAGTGACTCAGACCGAGCATTGATCATGCGGTCCCCGATTGAAGGGTCTTTTGACCAGGATGGAATTAACCCCCATTTATACATGGATAAGACATTATCACCTGTATTCGGGATGACAGCCACTGGCTGAGAGGGAGCAATGTTGTATCTTGGGGGCAGGTCATTGGGGATGATTGCCCATGGAAATGCTTCCTGTAGATGATCTGGATCAATGGTTAGCGTAAATCTGCCGCACATAAGTAACCTCACTTTCTGGTTATAAAAACCATTATGGATAATTTTACTATACAGGTGTAAAAAGAATTGTATAAGGATGAGCTGAGTAATTCATCGTTGCGTACTCAATGTGCTCAATAGGGGAGGGCTGGAGCTCATTCCACAAAATAATCGGCAAATATCATACCCTTGTCGGTCGATGAAGCCATGGGTATACTATCAATTGGCAGGTAGAAAAAATGCATATTGAGGAATTATTAGAATCTCTACCAGATCTTTATTCGATTGCAGACCGGGATCTAATCAACCGTGCGTATCGAATAGCAGAAAATGCGCATACGGGACAGAACCGAGTGTCTGGTGAGGCGTATATAAATCACTGTGTGGCAGTGGCTTCAATCTTAGCGGAGATGCGTGTACCAGTTGACGTAGTGGTAGCCGGGCTGCTGCATGATACGGTCGAAGATACGGCCGTTACATTAGAAAATATTAGAAACGATTTCGGTGATGATGTAGCGAAGTTGGTTGACGGCGTCACAAAGCTGACTCAATTGCCGAGGGTATCCAGGGGAGACCAGCACCCAGAAGAAGACATCCAAGAGGAGGAATTACGTCAGGTAGCGGACCGGCGGGGAGAACCTAATCCGGATACTGTGGTTGGATTAAGTACAAAAAGCAGACGTTATGACCTGGTCTCTGAAACGTTACGGAAGACCTTCCTGGCCATGGGAGAAGATGTTCGAGTGGTTATGATTAAGTTGGCTGACAGGTTGCATAATATGAGAACGCTTGGGCATTTACCTGAGAAAAAACGTTATCGGATTGCTCAGGAAACACTCGATATTTTTGCTCCTCTGGCAAACAGATTGGGCATTTGGCAAATGAAGTGGGAGCTTGAGGATCTGGGTTTTCGATATGTCAATCCAGATAAGTATAAGGAAATTGCGAAAAATATCGACGAAAAACGATTCGATCGCGAACGTGAGATGAATGAAATCATCGATCGTCTTATTGAATTGATTTCTCAAGCGGGGATTAAAGCAGAAATTTCAGGGCGACCAAAACATATCTACTCGATCTATCGCAAAATGGTGCGAAAGGGAGTGGCATTCGATCAAGTTCACGATATTCGGGGAGTGCGCATCATTGTACCGGACGTACCTTCAGGTTATAGCACCCTGGGGGTGATACATACCCATTGGAGACCTATACCGGGTCAATTTGATGATTATATCGCAGTGCCGAAAGACAATTTTTACCAATCTCTCCACACATCAGTCCTTTATGATGATGGAAAAACGCTTGAAATCCAAATCCGCACACCAGAGATGCATCAAAATGCTGAGCTCGGCATCGCTGCCCACTGGAGATATAAAGAAGGTGCCCCACGCGACGATGCATTTGAGAAGAAAATTCTTTGGTTCCGATCCTTAATGGAATGGAAACAGGATGTCGAAGATGCGGGAGAATTCGTTGACAGTCTGAAAACTGATGTTTTTCAAGACCGTGTCTACATATTCACTCCAAAGGGAGACATCTACGATTTACCGGCAGGATCCACTGCGATCGATTTTGCTTACCATGTCCACACAGACATTGGGCATCGCTGCCGTGGTGCGAAGGTTAATGGAAAATTAGTCTCACTCGATTATATATTGCGGACAGGTGAGCAAGTAGAAATATTAACTGCCAAACGGGGAGGACCGAGTAGAGATTGGTTAAATCCAAACCTGGGGTTGGTGAAAACTCAAAGAGCGAAAGCAAAAATTCGATATTGGTTTAAAAAACAAGCCCGCGAACAAAATATCAATCAGGGAAGGGGTTTACTGGAGAAGGAATTGCGCCGGCTAGGGTTGGGTGATATCAATATTGAACAACTCGCCCGCCAATTCGAATACCGGAGCGTGGATGATCTATATGTGGCGATTGGATGTGGGGATGTTCCACTAATTCGAATTGCCAACCAATTAATGGAGAACGAGCAAGATGATGAAGGTTTAAAATTTGGAACGCGACATATCCCTGAACCTACGGTCGAAAGCCATGACTCAATCACCGTTGTGGGATTAAAAGGATTATTGACCTCTATGGCACGTTGTTGCAATCCTGTACCAGGAGATGAGATAGTCGGTTATGTCACGCGTGGACGTGGAGCAACCATTCATCGCACAGATTGCCCGAATATTTTACGACTGCGTGAAAGAGAGAGACTGGTCAGGGTGGCATGGGGAGAACCCAAAAGGACTTATCCAGTGTCTGTGCGGGTTAAGGCATATGATAGGGATGGATTAGCCAGGGATGTTTCAAATACGGTGGCGAATGAAGGAATCAATATGGGATTGGTTCAAGCAGGTGTAAACCATGATTCTAAGCTCAGCCTTGCGGTTCTCGATCTGGTATTGGAAGTCAAGGATATTGATCAGTTAACCCGGGTACTTACGCGAATTGAAGCTCTGCCGAATGTGATGGAAGCTCATCGGATAAGACCAGGATAACAAATGGTCACGGAGGTGAGTTACGCTTTATAGACCAAGAGATTAGCTGGGCTAAATATTTCTGATTGTGGTGATATAATGTCGCTTCATATTTCCTAAAGTGTGGTACATGGAATTAAAAAAATGGTAAACAGATACTGTTCTGTTTGCAGTATCTGAGGTAAAATCACTGCCGTCTGGAAAAGAGACAAAATAATAGATAATGGAAGATGGTATGACAGCACGTGATAATTTAATTACAGGAGGATTCCATGCCCCGTATACGTTGCCATTACGTTGATTGTGTGTTCCTGGACGATGGATACTGTGGAGCCGCTGCCGTTGAAATTGATCCTGATATGGGATGTATGACATATTCTCGAGCAAATGACGTTGAAACAGAGAACGAATGGGATGAAGAGGAAGACGAATTAGATGAAGTCGATGATTGGGAAGATGCAGATGTCGATGAAGAGGATGATGATCTATATATAGATGAAGACGAGTTTTAATTATCGGAATCCATTAGAATCATTAAAAGCCTCCTGTAGAAGGAGGCTTTTTACTAGGTACAATAAAAATGGCACACTTTAATCACTTTGATTTCCTTGCACCCTTCTATGACCGGTTTATGAAACCCATGGATCCAGCCAGGATGTGCGCATTAGCCAACTTGCCAGTCTCCGGAAATTTACTGGATGTTGGTGGAGGTACCGGACTCAAAGCGTATATGTTAAGAGATTGGGTCACAGGGATTGTGATTGCTGATTCCTCCATGGGGATGCTAGCCCAAGCAACAAAAAAAACCGGGCTGATTACCGTCTGTTCCAATTCAGAAGAATTGCCTTTCGAAAATGAGTCTTTTGAACGGGTAATCATGGTGGATGCTTTTCACCATGTTTATGATTACCATGCAACCAGCAATGAATTATGGCGGGTAGTAAAACCTTGTGGTCGCATCGTAATCGAAGAACCGGATATCCAGACTTTACCGGTAAAAATCATGGCGATCGTTGAGAAACTAGCGCTCATGCGTAGCCATGTTGTTTCCCCACTTACGATACGGAATTGCTTTCCCTATTCAAACGCCGTCGCAAACATTGAGAGAGAAGGATCAATTTCCTGGGTAGTCATTGATAAGCAGAGCGGGTGATTATCGGGACACACCACAACGGGTAGTCGCTGTTACGTTGGACCAGTTATCAACAAATTCTGGGTAGCATCTCACCGGACATCATATCGATCATGCGGGTCGTCCCGAAAGTGGTTTTTAACATCACCTGAGCGCCAGGTCTTTCTATTACGGTGCCAATAATAGCTGCATCCATCCCAAGGGGATGCTTCTTCATCGCTTTTAATAAGCTATCGGCGTTGTTTTTCTCAACGATTGCAATCAATTTGCCTTCATTGGCAACATACAAAGGATCAAATCCCAGCATTTCACACGCAGCTTCCACTGCAGGTTTGACCGGGATTTCATCTTGGAAAATCATGATCCCAACTTGGGATTGTCGAGCGATTTCGTTCAGGCTGGTGGCTAAACCTCCCCGAGTTGGGTCTCTAAAAACGTGGATTTCCCTGGTTGCCTCCAACATGGTAGCGACTAATCCGTTCAATGGGGCAACATCGCTCAATAATTGGGATTCAA
>Ga0154777_1106_pt1 | contig 13914 bp, 11 predicted proteins | sample Rifle2008BG16ft_FD_105785 | JGI IMG/M metagenome (GOLD analysis project Ga0154777, IMG submission 105785) | Chloroflexi bacterium RBG_16_47_49 | reverse complement strand
TTGGTACTGTTCCCCGGCCAGTAGAGATGCGTCCAGTAGCTACTGCCCCGCAGCACAGACGGGTTCGGCCCCATTGTGACGATAATATGATCTGGCGTATAGTGGGCAAAATAAGTATCACGCTTGACCGGTGGCCGTCCCAAGGTAGGATCCATTGCGACCCAACCGACGCCGGGCATGTAGACGTCCGGCCATGCGTGCTCAATTTTTGCGATGGCATTCGTTTCATTATCCAGATACAGCAATCCTTCGAAATAGCGCGCCGCTATGCCTTGCGCCCGGCTAAGCGCCACCAGCAGAGAAGTGTATTCAGTGCAGTCAGCACCCATAGGTCCCAGTGCTGCTTGCGCTCCCCAATTCTGTCCATTGGAGGTATAGACCAGCTCATTTCCGATGTAATCATAAAACGCCCGCACTTGTTGACAAACATTATCTTTGCCTCGCGACAGTTCACTTGCGAGAGCCACAATTTGGGGATTATCGGATTCGATATGCAGCTCGGGTTGGATAAAATCATCCGGAAGTTCCCCCCGGCACACTGACAAATCGTATGTCAATTCGTTGACGGCTACCCGATAATCGATCTTTACCGTTTGGGTTGTACCAGCGGGCTGTCTGGAAAAATCAAACTCAGCATAATGGTTGCCATATTCATCAACCACCAACTCATAATCTTTGGGAGAAATCTCCATTGACTGCACATCCTGATAAGGAGGTAAGTTTCGGATCAATGCTACCCAAATATTCTGCTTCTCTGGCTGACCCGTGCCCTCATTGACGAGCGCCAATTGCTGGTGCACAACATATTCACGATGATCCGGGATAGTCACAAGAGTGCCAGGGGTTGTACTTGCAGGGATCACTGAATCCGCCCGTGGCTCACATCCCAGCGAGAGGATCAATAAGGTGAAACAAAACAATCTTCTGAAAAGGCTTTTTATGCTACCTCAATTCGATCCAATTGTATAACATAACGACCAGTAACGCAAAAAACGAATGATACAGCATATTAATATGACATCGCTTCGATCAACCCGGGAAACGTGGCCTCCGGGTGGACGGCCTTTTAGACCCAGATTATCCGTGGTGTTATTATCATCGCATCCGTTGCCTTATAGGCTGTCCTGCGAAGATGCATTAGCCAAGTGGATGAGAGCGAGATGAACTCCCGGGAAAGAGTAATGCAAGCCCTCAATCATAAAGAGCCCGATCGCGTCCCGATAGATCTGGGCGCAACGATCGTCAGTTCGATCGTCAAGAAGACTTACATCGAACTCAAACAGTATCTTGGTATGCCAGTTGAGCAGATCAAGATGCTGGATTACGTGCAGCAGCTGCCCTATGTTGATGATGGATTAATGCAGCGGTTCGGGGTTGATTTCCGCATGGTACAATTACCAGCTGCGACGATGGTCGGGGTGGATATTTTCGAAGAAGGCGAGTATTATGCCTTCATTGATCGCTGGGGCTCAAAATTGCATATGCCTAAAAATAGCGGATTGTATTTTGATTGGGTCGACTTCCCGATCAAAGAAGCGACGATGTCTGCACTGGACAACTATCGTTGGCCCCATCCTGATCCAACAGAAGTCAACGCGCAACTGGGTCTGCAGGCAAAAACCCTGTATGAAACCACTGACTACGCACTCGTGGGCAGCGCAGTGATCGGTGGAGGCATCTTTGAACAACCGGCCAGAGTCATGGGCTTGCAGAACTTTTTAATGGCCTTGCTCACAGCACCGGCTTTTGCAGATCGTTTGATGGAAACCATCACCGATATCTATATCGAATCCTGCAACATGTACCTCGAGCACGTTGGCCCATATATCCAGGTTTTCACCTTTTGGGATGACCTGGCCGGGCAAAATGGTTGGATCATCAACCCTGAATTGTATCGGAAGATGATTAAACCAAAGCACAAGCGTTTGGTGGAAGCCATTAAGAAAAAAACCAGCGCCAAGCTGTTCTACCACAGCTGCGGGGCAACCCGCGGTTTAATCCCTGACTTGATCGAGATCGGATTTGATATCCTGAATCCGGTCCAGGTTTCGGCGAAAGGGATGAATACCAGGGAACTGAAAACTGAGTTCGGACGGGATATTGTTTTTTGGGGTGGTGGGGTGGACACCCAGCAAGTATTGCCATTTGGCATGCCGCAAGAAGTTGTCAACGAGGTGAAACGCCGCATCGATGACCTCGCACCCGATGGAGGCTTTGTATTTGCGGCGGTGCACAACATCCAGGCATTCGTTCCGCCGGAGAATATCGTCGCGGCTTTTGATACCGCCCTGCAATATGGCTGGAGTCACCCTTCATCCGTAGTGGATGAAGATCATCGACCCGTTAAGGAATAATCTTGATGAAGCACCGTGACCGCGTCTTGACTGCACTCAACCATGAAGAACCCGATCGATGCCCGATGCAGATCAGCTTCACACCGGAATTTGCTGCCCGTCTCGAGGCTGATCTAAAACTCAAGGGACAAGGATTTCATAATCCTCATGGGGGTGGCAACACTTATGAACTTGAACGCGCTTTGGACGAAGATATGTTATTGACCTCAGTGGGATGGGTTAATGGCTACTACCAAAACGGTTATCAAGATGTGGATAGTTACCGGGATGAATGGGGAGTTACTTGGAGGACGATCGAATATCAGACGCGTTTCGGCAAGGGAAAATATACCGAACCATTTGGCCATCCACTAGCGGATGACCGGGAATTGGAAACGTATTCAGTACCCGATCCAGATCGCCCCGCATTATACGCTGAAGCTGAACGTGTGATCCGTGACTATAAAAGCGAGTATTGGATCGTTGGTGTTACCCCGACGACGATTTTTGAAACGGCTTGGGCTCTGCGTGGTTATGAACAATTAATGATGGACATGGCTACCAACCCTACTATGGCCAATCGGGTGCTGGATCTCCCTTATCATTATCACATGGCCGTCACCCAGCACCTGGTCAGATTGGGTGTCGATATGATCTGGCTGGGCGATGATGTGGGTGGGCAGAATTCCATGTTGATATCTCCAAAGATGTGGCGTCAATACTTCAAACCCCGCATGACCGATTTAATTGCCTCGCTGCGTGCTATTAATCCACAGATCAAGATTGCCTATCATACCGATGGTGACGTGTATCCGATTATTCCTGAATTGATCGAGATTGGTATTGATGTGTTGAATCCGATTCAGCCGATGGCGATGGACCCGGTAAAATTGAAGGAAAGCTACGACGAACGGCTGTGTTTCTGGGGTTCGATAGACATCCAGCAGACCATGCCCTTCGGTACACCGGATGATGTAAAAAAGGAGGTTATGACCCGCCTGAAGACCATCGGACGGGGTGGAGGTCTGCTCATCGGGCCAACGCATAATCTACAACTGGATACGCCTCTGGAGAATTTCTGGGCGATGGTCGATACCATCCAGCAAACACCCTATCATTCCATTTCGTGAAGGAGTCTTGGCATGAAATATCGTGAGTTGGGACGGACCAACCAGACGCTTGCCAATTTCGCCATGCGTTGGATCTTACTGTTCGAAGCAGTCACTTGTGCGATTCTGGGCGGTAAACGCTCTGCCCAGGTCAAAGAGAACTGCCGTGCTGCTGATCTGCCCCCGATCTCTGGGGCAACCATGCAACAGGATAGTGATAATATGCTGTTTATTCGAGAAAAGGTTCATCGCTACTGGTATTACAGAACATCATGATGGCGAAACGAGAAATCATCCATGCAGTGCTTGATGGACAAAAACCGCCCTATGTGCCCTGGTCGTGTGGTTTCACCAAAGAGGCCTGTGCGAAACTGCAACCGCACTTTGCTCCAGTCGAGTTGGAGATTGCACTGCAAAATCATCTTTTAAAGTTAGGCAGTGACATCGGCTTCTTTACCGATCTGGGAAATAATCGCCTGCAGGACGTTTTCGGTGTAGTTTGGGACCGCAGCATTGATAAGGATATCGGTAATGTCGAAGGCTGTATACTCTCTGAACCAACACTGGAGCATTACACTTTTCCCGATCCACTCGACCAGCGCTTTTTCGCCGATATTCCCGAGCGTATCGCCAAGTATGGCGACCGCTTCCGGGTCTTCCAGATCGGTTTCTCGTTGTATGAGCGTGCGTGGACTCTGCGCGGCATGCAGAACCTATTGATGGACTTCTACGATCATCCCGAGTTTGTTCAAGAGTTGTTAAATACAATTGCAGATTACAACATCGCTCAGGTGAAAGAAGCCTTGAAATATGACATCGATGCGGTGTATTTTGGGGATGATTGGGGTCAACAGCACGGCCTGCAAATGGGGCCGAAGTTATGGCGCAAATTTATCTATCCGGTCTTAGAACGCATGTACCGCGCTGTGCATGAGGGCGGTAAATATGTATTCGTTCATTCCTGCGGAGATGTCGATGAGTTGTTCGACGATCTCATCACAATCGGCTTGAACTGCTTTAATCCGTTCCAGGCTGAGGTAATGGAAGTGTCCACCCTTCTCCGGAAGTATCGCACCCGATTGATATTTCACGGCGGGTTGTCGAGCCAAAAAACATTGCCATTTGGAACTATAGAGGAGGTTCGGGCGGAAACTCATCAGCTTTTGGAGATGGGACGGGAAGGCGGCTATATCTTTGCCCCTGCGCATGATGTGGAAGGTGATGTCTCGCTGGAGAACATGCTGGCTTTTATCGAAGTGATCCAAGGCCAGCCAGGGTATTTGAATAATTAGGAGGAGAAATCGTATGAGTATACTTGAGGACCTGCGTCAGAGTGTGATCGATGGTGAAATGAATAGTACGCAGGAGCTTGTGCAAAAAGCCCTTGCGGAGAAAATACTACCCGAACAAATCCTCAAAGATGGCCCAATATCAGCGATGACTGAAGTCGGTCGCAGGTTTGAATGTGGTGAATACTTTGTCCCTGAATTGCTGATCTCAGCCCGTGCGATGAAAAGCGGCTTGGCGTTGTTGCGTCCGTATCTGATCGCTGCTAATGTTCAAGCGGTTGGCAAGGTCGTTATCGGTACGGTGCAGGGTGACTTGCACGACATCGGTAAGAACCTGGTCGGTATGATGCTTGAAGGAGCCGGCTTTGAAGTGGTGGATCTTGGCGCTGACGTATCCCCGGATAAATATGTGGCTGCTGTAAAAGAACACCGACCGGACCTTGTTGCCTGTTCCGCGCTTCTGACGACAACCATGCCACGCATGAAAAATGTCATTCTCTCGCTTAAGGAGGCAGGGCTACGCGATCGTGTAAAGGTGATAATTGGCGGCGCGCCAGTAACGGACCAATATGCAACCGACATTGGAGCAGATGGGTATGCCCCGGATGCAGCCTCGGCTGCCTCGCGTGCCAAAGAACTCATCCTCGAAAAGGGTTGATGAGAAATTGATTTTACTTGGACAGATATGGGAACATTTGATTGATTGACTATGACTTCTGGCATTGTCTTTGACATCAAAGAATTCGCCATTCATGACGGACCCGGCATCCGTACGACCGTGTTTCTGAAAGGTTGTCCCATGTCTTGCATGTGGTGCCATAATCCAGAAGGGCAGTCGCGACAACCTCAAGTCATTCGGGGTCTGGCCGGTGATCGGATTGCTGGGAAAGAGTACACGGCGATAGAACTGGCTTCGCTCTTGAACCAGCAGATTGATATCTTGCGAGCCAATGAAGGAGGCCTCACCTTCTCAGGCGGTGAGCCACTCTTGCAAGCGGACTTTGTGGCCGAAGTTATCGATTTGCTTGACGACGTGCATGTTTTATTGGATACCTCAGGCTATGGTCAAGAACAGGATTTTCGTCAACTTGCTAATCGATCTAATCTAGTCTTTTTTGATCTTAAATTGATAGATGGCATAGCGCATCAACATTACACTGGTTGTGATAATGATCTAATTTTGAAAAACTTGCATCTCTTGAATGAGATGGGTAAACCGTTCGTGATCAGAGTACCACTGGTGCCAGGCGTTACTGATACAAACCAGAACCTGGCTGACATTGTTCTAACGTTGCGCGGGTTGTCCGGATTGTTGCGGGTGGATCTGTTGCCCTATAATAAAGCCGCCGGTTCGAAATATCGGTACGCTGGGATGGAATTCAAACCGGATTATGACGAATCACAAGAACATAACCTCAACACGGAGCTCTTTGAGCAAGCAGGTATTAAGGTGAACGTCGTATGAATGAACGATTGACTACCTTGAAGAACCGGGTGCGGGCTGGCACACATCGCTCACTGAGACAGGTTGCACCGATTGAGATTCTTACAGAATGCGAATCCAGGCAGTTATCCTGGCCCAGACGTGTGGCTCTTCTGGTCCGGCGTCAGTGTGAAGCAGAGCACGTCATTATTGAGCCGGATGAGCGGATCGTGTTTACCCGGACATTGCCCGGTGTACCCCCAATTTATTCACCAGAGGAATGGGCTCAATTAACCGTTGGTCGAACGTTACACGAATCGGGACCGGTCAGTAATATTTGTGCTGATTGGAATTTGCTATTGTCGCAGGGCTTGTTAGGACGGAAGCAGGTCGCGCTTGCAACGCGTGAGCGACTGGTGGATGAACCCAAAGCCGTCGAGTTTCTTGACAGTGCCATCGAGACAATCGATGCGGTGTTGGAGCTGGCAGCCCGCTATGCAGATAAAGCACGCGAGAAGGGACGGGTGGAGATTGCCAATATTCTCGGCCATGTCCCGGCTCACCCTGCCCGCACTTTCCATGAAGCTCTGCAATCGCTAAGGTTTTGCCACTCTGCAGTCTGGCTCAGTGGCAACTATCATGTTGGTCTGGGGCGTTTCGATCAATATATCTGGCCGTTTCTATCTTCTGACCTCCGGGCAGGATACCTGACAGTCGAAACGGCGGAAGAATTGTTAGCCGAGTTCTTTATCTCACTGAACAAGGATAGTGATCTGTACCCCGGTGTGCAACAAGGTGACAATGGGCAAACGCTCACCCTCGGGGGTGTCACACCCACCGGGGATTCAGCTGTGAATGAGCTTACGCGCATGGTCCTGCGCGTCTCGCGTGACCTGGCAATGATCGATCCAAAAATCAATCTGCGCATATCAGCGCAAACTGACCTTGATCTGCTGAGTTTAGCCACCGAGCTTACTCGCATCGGGTTAGGTTTTCCCCAATATAGTAATGACGATGTCGTTATACCCGCGCTTGTATCTCACTGTTACGCCCTCGAGGATGCTCGCAATTACGTTGTTGCAGCCTGCTGGGAGTTTATCATCTCCGGTCGCGGGATGGAAGTTGTCAATATAGGGGCAGTGTCATTCCCGGCTGCGGTCGATCAAGCCATACGGGCTGGCCTCACCGCTCAGGATGATTTTGAGGGTATCCTCGACAGGGTTTTTAAAAATATTGATGAACAAGTGCATCAGCTCGGCGAAGCCTATTCCCGGTTATTGTTGCCACCGTCTCCCTTTTACTCGATATTCATGGAAGGCTGTCTTGAACAGGGTAGGGATCTGTCTGACGGTTTGAAATACAACAATTTTGGTATTCACGGGGCTTGTGCGACCAATGCTGCGGATGCCCTGGCTGCCGTGAGGCAATTTATCTTTGAGGATTGCAGTATTTCATCGGGCGACCTGCTCTCTGCCCTTAACGCAAATTATGCTGGCTACGAACCAATGCGTCGTAAACTCGCAGATGAGGGTTCAAAAGTAGGTAACAACGATACAGTCGCTGATACATTACTAGTAAAACTGTTCGATGATTTGGCCGATGCTTGTGAAATGTATGGGCACACGCCTCGGGGAGGCATCTTGCGTCCGGGTACAGGTTCTGCCATGTATTATATTTGGCTGGCAACTGGCCACGCGGGTATGCGCGAACCCGTTGTCGGAGCCACAGCGGATGGACGCAGGAGCGGTGAACCATTCAGTGCCAATCTTTCACCTTCGCTTGGCGTGCGTGTGCGTGGACCGATCAGCATGCTGCAATCTTTTGCGAAGATCGATTATCAGCGTATTTGCAACGGTGGACCAATCACGATGGAACTCTCCGACTCCGTTTTTCGCAATACCGAATCGATTCGTAAGACAGCTATGCTAGTACGTACTTTTGCTCAATTGGGTTGCCACCAGCTGCAACTTAATAGTTTGAACCTTGAAACCTTACTGGACGCCAAAGCGCATCCAGAAAAACACACGAACTTAATCGTACGTGTATGGGGCTGGAGTGGCTATTTTTGCGAACTTGCTCCTGAGTATCAGGAGCAAATCATCGCCCGGCATTATTTTGGTTCGAGTTAACTACGGTGATTGGATGATCATAAAATGGTATTATAAGGAGACACTATGATGGACCTTAAAGAATTTGCAGTATGGTTCGTTGCAGGAAGCCAGCATTTGTATGGTGAAGCGACGCTCAAAAAGGTGGGGCAACATTCACAGGAAATAGCCTTGCAGATGACTCAATCGGGTAAACTTCCGGTGAAGGTTGTTTTCAAGCCGGTCGTGACGACCCCTGATGCAATCACCGAGCTCTGCCGAGAAGCGAATAACACCCAAAACTGCATTGGACTGATTACCTGGATGCACACATTCTCCCCAGCAAAAATGTGGATAGCTGGGTTGCGCGCCTTGCAAAAACCGTTTGTGCATTTACATACGCAATTCAATCGAGAGCTGCCATGGTCTGAGATCGATATGGATTTTATGAATCTCAACCAGTCTGCACATGGCGATCGCGAATTTGGATTCATCGGCAGCCGGATGCGATTGAACCGGAAAGTCGTTGTTGGTTTCTGGCAGGATGATGACGTGCTTTCCAGCCTCGCGACCTGGATGCGTGCTGCTAGTGCCTGGCATGATGCCCAGGGTGCTCGCATTGCCCGCTTTGGTGATAACATGCGCGAAGTTGCCGTCACTGAGGGCGACAAGGTCGAAGCGCAGATCCGGTTGGGGTATTCAGTGAACGGATACGGTATCGGTGACCTGGTCAAGTTCGTCAACTCCGTTACGGAGGCGGAAATCGATCGACTGGTGGCTGAATATGATGATAGCTACATAGTTGCTGAATCACTACGCCCTGGCGGCAACCAGCGCCAATCGCTGAGTGATGCTGCCCGTATAGAATTGGGAATGCGGGCCTTTCTTGAATATGGTGGCTTTAAAGCTTTCACTACCACCTTTGAAGATTTGCATGGTCTGGCGCAACTGCCAGGTTTGGCGGTGCAACGCCTGATGGCGGAGGGTTACGGCTTTGGCGCTGAAGGTGATTGGAAGACCGCTGCTCTGGTGCGCGCGATGAAGGTCATGGGATCTGGTCTAGATGGTGGTACTTCTTTCATGGAAGACTATACCTACGACCTGGATAAAGAACATCCGAAGGTACTCGGCGCTCATATGCTGGAAGTTTGCGTATCGATTGCCGGATCGGAACCGGCCTTGGAAATCCATCCGCTATCGATAGGCGGAAAGAACGACCCGCCCCGGCTGGTGTTTTCAGTTCCCAGTGGCCCGGCGGTAAATGCAACCCTGCTGGATATGGGAAATCGTTTCCGTATGGTCGTGAACGAGGTGGATGTCATCCAGCCAGAGAAACCGCTCTCGAAACTGCCAGTTGCCAGTGCAGTATGGATTCCTCGCCCCAATCTCAAGGTTGCAGCAAATGGCTGGATCCTGGCTGGTGGGGCTCACCACACTGGCTTCAGTCAGTCCGTTACCACCAAGCACCTCGAAGACTTCGCTGAGATTGCTGGCCTGGAATTCCTGGTTATTGACAACGATGCCAACCTGGCGAAATTCAAGAACGAACTCAAGTGGAATGATATGTACTACCACCTGGCGAGGGGTCTCTAGCCAGCGAGAATGAAAGTTGCCATGAGTGAGATATATTGATAGTGAAATAATTCCTACAATGAAATCCCTTCGTCTCCACGCTCCTGGTGATGTACGCCTGCATGAAGAGCCTGTCCCGGTTCCCGGGGCGGGTGAAAAATTATTGCGCGTCACAGCTGTAGGTATCTGCGGTTCGGACCTGCACTGGTTCAACGAAGCAGGGATTGGGGACGCCCGTCTGGAGAAACCACTGGTACTTGGGCATGAGTTTACTGCCCTAACCAGTGAAGGTGATCGTGTGGCTGTTGATCCATCCATCGCTTGCGGGGTCTGTGAGTATTGCAAACGGGGTGACCCTAATCTATGTGAAAGACTGATCTTTGCCGGACACGGAGAACAGGATGGAGCTCTGCGCGAGCAAATAGCTTGGCCAAGGCGCTGTTTGTTTCCACTCTCAAATTCAATATCCGATTCGGATGGTGTTATGCTGGAACCCCTGGGGATTGCCATCCATGCTATGGACTTGGCTCACCTGCAGGTCGGCATGTCAGTTGGTGTCTTCGGTTGCGGTCCGATTGGTTTACTTATTCTCCAGCTGGCGCGGCTGGCTGGTGTGAACAAGATCCTTGCTACAGATATCCTTCCTCACCGTGTGGAGGCAGCACGCGCCCTTGGAGCGGATGAAGCCCATCTGGTAGAAGACAGCTTTGGCGATCGAGAAGCGGCAATGCTTGATGGGCGGGGGCTGGATGTTGTCTTCGAAGCTGCTGGAGAAAACGCGGCGGTTGAGATGGCAGTCGCTTCTGCCTGTTCGGGTGGTAAGGTAATACTGGTGGGCATACCACCTGACGACCGGACTTCGTTCACGGCATCGCTTGCGCGACGTAAGGGCTTGACCCTCAAACTGGTACGAAGAATGAAGCTCACTTACCCGCGCGCCATCCGATTGGTGGAGAGTAGAAAAGTAAATGTTCGTTCGCTAGTCACACACACATTCCCCCTCGAACGCGCGGCGGAAGCCTTTGCTGTTGCTGCACGACGAGACGGTCTGAAAGTCATTATCACCCCATAAAGGGAGGCACGTATGACTTATAAAGCAAAATATGCTATCGGTGTGGATTTTGGCACTGAAACGGGACGGGCGGTGCTGGTGGATGTGGCTGACGGCAGGGAGGTTGCCACGGCCGTTTACCCCTACTTGCACGGGGTTATTGACGAGAAACTTCCGATCCCAGGTGAAGAAATCCGCCTCGAACTGGACTGGGCATTACAGGATCCCCAGGATTACATTCGAACCTTCCAGAGCACCATCCCAGGAGTGCTTGAGCAGTCAAAAGTGAAACCGGAAGATGTGATCGGCATCGGGATCGACTTCACTGCCTGCACCATGCTGCCGGTCAAACGGGATGGTACGCCGCTGTGCGACCTGCAGGAGTTCCGCAAGCAGCCACACGCTTGGGTTAAACTATGGAAACACCACGCCGCCCAGCCCGAAGCGGACAAGATCAACGCGACAGCTCGCAAGATGAGTCAAAAGTGGCTCGACCGCTATGGTGGCAAGATTTCATCAGAATGGTTCTTCTCGAAGGTATTGCAAATTCTGAATGAAGCTCCGGAAGTCTACGCTGCTGCTGACCGACTGCTTGAAGCTGCTGACTGGGTCGTCTGGCAGTTGACCGGCGTAGAAACCCGGAACTCCTGTACTGCAGGTTATAAAGCCAACTGGTCCAAGCGCGAGGGTTTCCCAGACAAATCATACTTCAAGGCACTCGACCCGCGGCTGGAAAACGTTGTGGATGAGAAAATGACCCGTGATATCCGTCCCATTGGCGATCGTGCTGGAAGCCTAACCGAGCAAGCAGCCTTATGGACCGGTTTGAGACCCGGCACGGCAGTGGCAATTGCCAACGTGGATGCCCATGTCGCCGTCCCGGCCGCTTCCGTCACCGAAGCTGGACGGATGGTGATGATCATGGGCACCAGCATCTGTCACATGGTGTTGGGCAATGATGAGCACGTCGTCCCCGGCATGTGTGGTTACGTGGAAGATGGAATCGTCCCAGGCTTGTTTGGCTACGAAGCCGGGCAGTCCTGCGTCGGCGACCACTTTGCCTGGTTCGTGGAGAACTGTGTACCAGCGTCGTACGAGGCTGAGGCCCGGAAGCGCCAGATCGATATTCACCAATTACTTGAAGAAAAGGCTGCTATGCTAAAACCTGGAGAATCCGGCTTGCTGGCTCTCGACTGGTGGAATGGCAACCGTAGCGTCCTAGTGGATGTGGATTTGACCGGTTTGCTGCTGGGAGCCACCCTAGCAACCAAGCCCGAGGAGATCTATCGCACCCTGATCGAGGCTACCGCTTACGGCACACGCGTCATCGTGGATACATTCCAGCAGAATGGCGTGCCGATCCGTGAACTCGTCGCCTGTGGAGGCCTGCCAGAGAAGAATAAATTGTTGATGCAGATCTACGCCGATGTGACCGGGTGCGAGATCAAGGTCACTGCCTCGAAGCAAACGCCTGCTCTTGGGTCCGCCATGTTCGGCGCGGTGGCAGCGGGAAAGTCCGCCGGTGGTTACGATTCGATCTACGATGCCGCTCAGGCTATGGCACATCTCAAGGAGAAGACCTTCAAACCCATCCCGGAGAATCAGAAGGTTTACGAAAAACTCTTTGCTGAATACCTGCGCCTGCATGATTATTTCGGACGTGGTGAGAACAACGTGATGAAAACTCTCAAGAAGATAAAAGCTGAGGTGAAGCATGTTACTTGATCAACTGCGTGGCGAGATCTGCTGCTTGCATGCCGAACTGCCTCGCAACAACCTGGTGGCTTGGACCTCGGGTAACGTCAGCGGTCGAGATCCTGAGACCGGTTTCGTTGTCATCAAACCGAGCGGCATTCGCTATGAAGATTTGACTCCCGAGTCGATGTGTGTGGTGAACTTGGACGGAAAGGTGATCGAAGGGAAGAACAAACCTTCCTCAGACACCTTTGCCCACGTCTATGTCTACCTCCACCGGCAAGACGTGAATGGCATCGTCCATACCCATTCAACCTTTGCCACCGCCTGGGCAGCGGTTGGCAGGCCTATCCCTGCCGTGCTGACAGCCATCTGCGATGAGTTCGGCGGTCAAATCCCGGTCGGGGCGTATGCCAAAATTGGTAGGGACGAGATCGGGAAGGAAATCCTCCGTTCGATCGGATCCAGCCCGGCCATCCTGATGAAAAACCATGGTGTCTTCACCATCGGCAGGACGCCTGAGGCGGCGGTCAAGGCTGCTGTGATGGTCGAGGATGTGGCTCGCACAGTCTTCTATGCCCTGCAGCTCGGTCAGCCGGATGAGATCCCAGCCGAGGAAGTCACCCGCGCTCACCGCCGCTATCTCGAAGAGTATGGTCAATAAGCGCGCCGTTCTTTGGGACATGGATGGCATCCTGGTGGACAGCGGTGAGCTGCATTACCAATCCTGGCTGGAGACGCTGACTGCCCTGTCCATTAGACGGGTGATGTAGATAGTCTCTAGGGCGCTTTTATTAAAAATAAGTCAATACCTAAGAGTCCAGTGAAATTGCTTTAGAATGGTTATTGTCAGTGATACTCCCACTTAAGCATAATTTTCGACCCACCGATATACTGTAGTGCACGCCCAAGTGTAGTCTATTACAATTGTGATGCTCACCAATGTGAATTGAAATTTGTCTCATCCCTATCCCCCTATGGACAGGGATGCAGGCTGCCTTCCCTCGTTGATTATGTAAAACTGTCTTCTAAAAATTTATCCCACAATGATGCAGATGTGGTACAGATGAGATGTTTAGCAATGGATTCAGTGGACATGTCGGATTAATAACCCTCACATATTGGATGTAGTGGACATTTCTATACCATACGTACGGAATGGACGTAGATTGCCATGCTTCTTAAATATTTTTGTTGACAATACTGACCCTCAAAACAATGACTGTGTCGCATCCTTGGCGCGCTTGGCACTCATAGCCTGTATGTTGCAAATATTCCATCCAGTGCTGCCTGTAAGCCAATTCATCTAAAAGAATGCCAATAATTTAGAACAACAGCTAAACTTCCCTGAGTGT
>Ga0154777_1118_pt1 | contig 14000 bp, 16 predicted proteins | sample Rifle2008BG16ft_FD_105785 | JGI IMG/M metagenome (GOLD analysis project Ga0154777, IMG submission 105785) | Chloroflexi bacterium RBG_16_47_49 | reverse complement strand
AAATAGTCTGCTTTGTGCTATATTTAGCCCTTGTGTCAAGCCATCTTCATCAGATGGTTTGCTTTCCGCCCCTGGTGAGCCGCCAGGCAATATCCAGGAGTAAACCCGAGGAAAGGAGGATATTCCCATGCGTGAATATGAACTAGTTTTTATTGTCCACCCAGACTTGGACGAAACTGCGCTAAAAGACGTAGTGGAAAAAGTCAGTGGTTGGATAACTGAAGCTGGTGGCGTTGTTTCCAAAGTTGATCTCTGGGGAAAACGGAAAATGGCATATTCGATCCGAAAACAAAAAGAGGGTCAATATGTGCTATTCAAGACACAGATGGAACCAACTTTTGGCGCAATCCTTGAGCGTAATTTACGCTTTCTTGAACCAGTTATGCGGTTCTTATTGACCAGTGTTGAGTAATTTTTTCAAAGGAGTCCAAAAATGGGTCGAGGACTAAATAAAGTAATGATTATTGGCAATCTTGGACGTGATCCAGAGATGCGTTATACACCGTCTGGCAAACCTGTAACAACATTCAGCGTTGCAACCAGTCGGTCATGGAGCACTTCTGAAGGTGAGAAGCGCGAAGAAACCGAATGGTTCAATGTCGTCGCTTGGACCAGCCTTGCAGAGATATGCAAACAATATCTAACCAAAGGTCAACAAGTGTATATCGAGGGTCGTTTGCAAACAAGACATTGGGATGACCAGGAAGGTAACAAACATACCTCGGTTGAAATCGTTGCCAATGAAATGATAATCCTAAGTGAACGTCGTGAGGCAGGAGAAGGTTCATCCGAATCAGAATCAATCGAAGAAGAAGAATTTCCATTCTAACCAACGATTGATATCCAAATAAGTATTGAAATTGCTCGAAATAATTAAAGGAGTTAGATCTAGTGGATACAAATGAAATTTCATCCGATGCACGAGGTGGTGGACGACGTTTTTATTCTCAGCCGCGTGTCTGCCAGTTTTGTACCGATAGAAGTGCAAAAATCGATTATAAGCAAACTGAAACCTTGCGTCGCTATGTCACCGAAAGTGGAAAGATTCGACCACGCCGCCAGTCTGGGGCTTGTGCAAGGCATCAGCGTGAATTAGCCCGTGCAATCAAACGTGCTCGCCATCTGGCGTTGTTGCCATTCACCGGTGAAATTCTACGATGATTAATAACAGAAATTATAAATTGGGTGAAATGTACCGACATACACCCGGAATTTCATGAGGTCAAATATGGCAAAAGGACAAAAAGGTCAAATTGTCACCAAGAAACATCTCGCACGCCAGGAACGCGAACGCCGGCAAAATCGATATATCGTTATTACCAGTATCGCCGTCATTATCATCGTTGTAGGCCTGATAAGCTACGGGGTCGTTCAACAATACATAATCCAACCAAGACAACCAGTCGCAAAGGTTGCCAATGATGTTATTACAACCAAGCAATTCCAGACATTCGCTCGATATGAACGATTGCAATTAATTCAACAGTATCAACAGTACCAGCAGTTTGCACAACTATTTGGTAGTGATCAGGCTAGTTTGGGATACATTCAACAATATATGGCACAAATCAACTATCAACTTGAAGCAACTAATCTCGGTCAAAATACCCTGGATTTTTTAATTGCGGATCGACTCATTCAGAATGAAGCGGTTTCGCGGGACATTAAAGTTTCTGATGAGGAAATCGACAAGGCATTACAAGATTATTTTGGTTACTACCCAGATGGCACTCCTACTACTGCTCCGACGAGTATTCCCGTGCCGTCTTCAACCTTAAATCCAACCCAGATTTCTTTAGTTCCGCCCACATCAACTGCTGTGCCATCTGCCACGATGACACCTACACCAGTTGTCACCATTACACAGGAGATTGCGAGTCCTACGCCGACCAGCGTCATCACGCCAACTAATCTCATCACGCCAACCACTCCTGCCCCTACAAGTACCCCCCTCCCCACATCGACTCCATACACATTATCGGCTTATAAGAGTGACGTTAAGACTTATATGTCAGATATCAATGCGTTTGCAAGTCTCAATGAAGCTGATTTCCGTTGGGTGTTTGGAATGCAGCTGTTACGGCAGAAAGTATTCGATGCAATAACTGCCGATATGTCACGAGAACAAGATCAGGTTTGGGCGCGACATATCTTGGTTAACGATCAAGCACAGGCACAAACAATTTACGATCGCCTGATCAATGGAGAAGACTTCGAAACCATTGCGACAGAAGTCTATTCTGGAACAACAAACACTGTCGATTTGGGTTGGTTTGGGGTAGGCACATTGGATATCGATGCAGAAAAAATTGTATTTAATATGCAAATTGGGCAGAAAAGCGAACCTATCCAAACTACCACCGGTTGGGAAATTTATCAAGTTTTAGGCCATGAAGTCAGGACATTGACCGATTCACAATTCGATCAATTAAAACAAACAGAATTTCAGAAGTGGCTTGACGAACAAAAAACAGCAGTAGATGTACAAACGTTTGAGATTTGGAAGACCAGAGTACCAGTCAGCCCTACTATTCCACCTACTCAAGCATCCCAATAATCACGTTATACACATCTATCAACAATCAAATTAGTGTCGATTGAGAAATTCACAGTGTACAAAGGTGTTCCTGCCTAATCACTCTGTGAATTTCTCTTCGTCTTGGGGTATACTCGTTTAATTAATTTCGATTGAGGTATTTATGGATAGAATCAGCATAAAAAATATTCTCGCCCGAGGGATAATTGGCATACATGATTGGGAACGCGAAAAACCTCAGGATATTTTAATTAATATTGATCTATATACTGATGTTCGCAAATCTAATACACCTGATGATATATCGGAATGCATCGACTATAGCAAAGTGACGAAAATGGTGTTGAATCACGCTGAGAATGCTAAACGGTTCACTCTTGAGGCTCTTGCCGAAGATATTGCCCAGATATGTTTGGAAGACGCAAGGGTATTAAAAACGACTGTCCGGGTCGATAAACCCGGAGCAGTACGGTTTTCACAATCGGTTGGCGTAGAGATCGAACGCACCCAAATTTGAACTTAGTTAAAAGCGCATCGGTTCTGAACCACGCGAAATATTATCCAAAAATTCTTGCCGTGTAGCTAAATTCTTACGAAATGCACCATGGACTGCAGACGTAGTCATGCGTGCGTTTTGTTTTTTAACACCGCGCATCATGGTACACAAATGCAGAGCTTCAACTACAACAGCCACTCCCTTGGGCATTAACGCTTCATTGATAAAATCGGCAATTTGGCGGGTCATGCGCTCCTGTACCTGTAATCGATGAGCAAACACATCCACAATCCGAGGTATTTTTGATAATCCAACCACCTTTCCACTGGGTAAATACGCTACATGAGCTCTTCCCATGAATGGCAGCATATGATGCTCACACAATGAGTAAAACTCTATATCACGTACAATGACCATCTCATCATATGTGACTTCAAAGAGCGCATCATTAACAATTTTATGCGGATCTACTAAATAACCTGACAATAACTCAGTATACATGCGTGCCACCCGTTCAGGTGTTCGTAATAGACCTTTGCGCGTGGGATTTTCACCAAACGCCTTCAGCATATTCGTAACAGCAGTTTGAATGGTTGGTAGGTCCATGTCTTCAGACGGATGCATCTCATCCATAATATCGTTCGTGTTATTTTGATTGATATCCATGATTGTGCCTATTCGTCGTGAATTGCTGGATGTCTCATCACTCGACTATTTAAGTCAGTTTATCGAATCTCTGTCTCTATCAATCCATATAAACCATCACGCCGTAGATAAAGTACGTTTACTGAATTCGTGACAGAGTTAAAAAAGACAAAAAAGTCTTCATGGCTCACCAGTTTCATTTGCTCAAGCGCCTCAAGCTCATCCATTGGAGTGAGGACGAACTTTTTTCTACGTACTATCAATGATTGGTCTTCCTCACCTTCTTCATCAGCAATTGCTGGGATCACTTCTGATGCAGCTTTTCCATCGCCTCGCCCTCGCTGGCGTTTCCCTTTATATCGTTCCATCTGCCGTTGTAATTTTTCTAATGCAGAATCTAGAGCTGTAAAAACATCATCTGAACGTTCCTCTGCTCTTAATATATATCCTTTACCCCGCACAGTAATTTGAGCTACTTGTCGGTCTGCAGCACTACGAGCTGACTTAATATATGCCAAATCAACTCTCGCTTCATCAACATCATTTAAATAACGATCCAGTTTTGATACTTTTTTCCGGGCGTAATCAAAAATTCGATCTGTAACCTCAACATTGCGTCCATATACCTGAACCTCGAGAGTCATTGAATATTCTCCTATCTTAATTATTTATCTTGCTAGATGGATATTCATCCAGAGTAATATACCATTTAATCCCACACAATATTATCAATCAAATACCTTACGAAATATCAATATCGCCTTTGGGTGAAGATACCGCCCTGGCAAGAGAAAAACCATAAACTTTGGATGCTCCTACATCCAATAAAGCCTTGGCACATGCATTAATTGTTGCCCCGGAAGTCGCTACGTCGTCCACCACTAATATATTTCTCCCTTGCACCAATTCTTTTTTTGCCTGGAAGGCACCAGTCATATTTTCTAATCGTTCATTTACGGTAAGACCAACTTGCGAACGGGTTTCCCTGATCCTCGATAGTGCTTGGGACGAAAATGGAACTTTAAGGAATAGCGCAATCGGTCGTGCAAGCAAAGTCGCCTGATTATATCCACGCTCCCTGAAACGGACAAGACCTAATGGTACAGATGTAATAATGTCTAATTGCCAATTAAGCTTTTCAACACCCACGATCATTAAACGAGCAAGCGATTCCCCTAATCCAATCTCGCCCTGATATTTAAACCGGTGAATTGCTTCCCGAATGGGTCCCTTAAAAACGGAATACGATCGGAGAGTTGTGTAAAACGGACGAGATATCTGGCACTTATCACAAGGTACATATTTTAAGGTTGGGTTACCACATATTGGGCAAATGGGAGGCATAATCTCGTTAGTTTTTTGAGCGCATTCTATACACCACCGTGCACCTGAAGCGCCACAACCTCCACAATTGGGAGGATACAACCAATCCAGTGCTTCCCATAAAAACTGATATGTCCGATAAGCCAGATTTACTGGCATATGACCATGAAAATCTGAATTAAGTATGAATTCTAAGTGAATATTCCCTAATTATCCGCCAAGCGGGCCTGCGCCTGTTTCAATAATTATTAACACCGCTGGAGTCATCAGGACTATGCATAAAGCCGGAAATATGAATAACGCCATGGGAAGAAGCATCTTGATTGGTGCTTTATGTGCTTCTTCCTCAGCTAATTGCCGCCGCCGGATACGCATCTGATCAGCTTGGATGCGTAGAACATGTGCCATACTTACCCCAAGCTGCTCACTCTGGATTACAGCAGCCACAAAACTAGACATTTCACTCACCCCTAAACGATCAGCCATATCTCGCAGAGCTTCACGGCGTAATTTCCCTAATTGAATCTCACGCACAACTCGACCAAAGGCGCGACCCAATTCATTTTCCCACTTCTCATAAAGTTTGGACATGGCAGCATCAAATCCAAGTCCTGCTTCCACGCAAATTGTCAGTAAATCTAATCCGTCTGGCATTGCCTTTCGAATCTCTTTTTGACGTCGATCAATTTTACTTTGCAAAAACAGATCGGGTAAATAAAACCCAAGGATAGCTGCCGGTAACCCAAATAAAAAACCTTTCCCATCCATAAAACTGCCTGGGGCGGCGATCGAGTCTAAAACGATAAATATCCCTCCAAGTGGTATCCCAACAAAACGCAGGGCAAAAATTACTGCTGGATCCATGTTCCCAGGATTTCCTGCCAATTCCAATTTTTTTGACATGGATGTAATTGCGTTTTGTGGGGTAAAACGCATTACAAAATCGCCCATTTTCTTTGCGATTGGCACGATTATTCGTTGGGTAAATGGCTGGGACAGTTCAATTTCTTCAAGTGATACCGTCTCTCCACGCGCCGCATATTCAGCTAGTCTTTCTTCCATCGGATCCATTCCTTGTGGAGATTTTATACCCACAATGACCAATATAATGGCTCCCAACAGAAGCACCGCACCAATAATAACTAAGGGTAATGTCGCCATTTTTCTATCTCCTATAATAGAAACACTATACCTCGATACTTGCGATTTTTTGCATTAAAAAATAACCTATCATTATCAGAAACGCTCCAATAATTAATGCAGGGATACCATACATCCGGGTCGCAGGATTAAAAAATCTCATCATATATTCTCTATTGATGAAATACATGATAACGATCACGCCAAGCGGCATTATAGCCAAGAATCTGCCTGACATCATCACCTGGGAAACTAGGATACGGACTTCACCTTTAACACGTACACGTTCTCGAATTGTGTGAGAAATAGTATCCAATATCTCTGCAAGATTACCACCAACTTCTCGCTGTACATTTATGGCGGTCACTAATAGATCGAGGTCTTTACTCGGAATTCGGCGTGTCAAGTTTTCCAAGGCAACATCCATTGGAATACCAATCTGCATTTCTTGCACAACACGGCGGAATTCATCCGAAATAGGCGCAGGCAACTCTTTGCTGACAGCCTCCATGGCTTGCATGATTGAATACCCAGCTCGAAGACCATTAACCATCAGGTTAAGCATATCGGCAAGTTGATTATCAAATTTAACTAATCTCTTTCCTTGCTGACGTTTAAGGTATAGTATGGGTGCGAGGAAACCAATGGCTGCGCCAATCAAGACACCTGGAATAGTAGTTAATATCTGAACAGTTGAATCACCACCACTCACTCCAGCCCCTCCACCAAGGAGCCATCCCAAAAAACCACCGAGAACCGTCAATACCGCAGTCACGAGAATAAACTCACCGGTTTTCATCTTAATATCAGCACGCGCTAATGAACGGGTGAGGGATTGTCCCCAAGTGTATCGGGTAGCTTGTTTGCCGACCCAGTCACCAATGATTGCTTTTTTGGGGATGACAGGCACCCCTTGATCTTCAAGGTATTCCAAGCGCTCATCAACCAATGAGCGTTCTTCAGTGGCAGTGACGATTAACCCGATCACCATCAAAACTAAGGCGATGGCACCACCAAAGATCAGAATTGTTGTAGGTCCCATGATTTACCTCAATAAAACTAAACAGAGGGGTTAATAACGCCTGCGTTCTCCAATACCAAAGATAGATGGAGGCAGATGGATACCGGACGATTCAAGCTTGTCCATAAACTTGGGACGCAAACCCGTTGGACGTAATCTACCAATAATTTTTCCACCTTCAAATCCAGATTGTTCAAATACAAATATATCCGTCATAGTGATCACATCACCTTCCATCCCGGATACTTCGGTGATATTGACTACTTTGCGTGTACCGTCCCTCATACGTTCTTGATGGACGATAAGGTCGATAGCAGAAGAAACTTGCTCGCGAATCGCACGGACTGGTAGCTCCATCCCTGCCATCATCACCATAGTTTCCAAACGTGCTAATGTATCCCGTGGACTGTTGGAGTGGGCTGTAGTCATGGAGCCATCATGTCCTGTGTTCATCGCTTGTAACATATCTAGAGCCGCTTCATCTCGGATCTCACCAACAATGATCCTGTCAGGACGCATACGTAAACAGTTGATTACCAGGTTTCGTATGGTTACCTCCCCGCGCCCTTCAATGTTCGGTGGTCGTGACTCTAATGTGACGACATGTTCCTGGCGTAATTGCAGCTCTGCAGCGTTCTCCACAGTAATAATCCGTTCATCTGATGGGATAAATTGCGAGAGTATATTAAGCAGCGTGGTTTTTCCTGATCCTGTACCACCTGAAATAATAAGGTTTAATTTGGACTCAACACACGCTTTAAGGAATTGCAGTGCTTCGGGGGTAATGGTGCCAAATTGGATCAATTGCTCAAGGGTTATCGGATTTTTGGCGAACTTACGTACCGTCAGCACAGGACCGACCAATGAGATTGGTGGGATGATCGCGTTTATTCGTGAGCCATCAGGCAAACGTGCATCGACATAAGGGCTCGATTCGTCAATTCGACGACCAAGTGGAGCCACGATTCTATCAATGATACGCATAACGTGCTCATCACTTTCAAAAGCTACCGGTATTCTAGTGATTTTTCCAGCCCGTTCGATGTAAATATTCTTGGCACCATTCACCATGACTTCTGTGATCGTTTCATCTTCAAGGAGTGGTTGAAGCGGACCATATCCCAATATTTCGGCACTGATTTGTTCAAATAAGCGCTGCCTTTCTGGGCGTGACAGAACAATATTCTCTTCTGCGAGGACTTGTTCGAATAGATCCTGAATTGTACTGCGTACTTCGTTCACCCGCGTTATATCCATGGATGGATCTAGCTCAGATAACAAACGGTTTTGAACTCTGGTCTTTAAATCTGTATAAGTATCTTTCTGCCCGCCAACACCAGGTGGGATAACCCGACGTGCCTGCGTTGTAATCAGACTGGGTTGCCCGCCCCCACTAGAAACTTGCCCACTTTGTGATTGCCCGCTTTTTCCTTGTTCAATTCGTTTAAGGAGAGACATTTTGAATCCTCCAATTCAACTATAGATCCTATTTTTTACCAGTACCTTTAACCATACCTAATTCATCAGGCTGTGATTCTAACTCAGATATCCGTTGCTTTACTCCTTCCGCAAGGGATAAGATTGCGTGTGATAAGGGACGAGATTTATCGACTAGTATAAATGGTATTCCGCGGTTAACTGAAACAATCACCCTTTCTTCATAAGGTATGATGGAAGTTATCTCCTGTTTAAGATTCTCGCTCACTTTTTCAGGGGTAATACCAATTCGTTTGTCGAATTTATTCATCACAAAAATAATCCGTTTACGGTCAAACCCTAAAGCATCAATCTCATCCAGGAATAACCTTGAATTCTTGATGGATGGAATATCTTGAGTAGTGAGCAGGATAAGTAAGTCACTATTATCAATTACAGTCGCAGTAATATTCGTCAATGAAGATTCAGTATCCACAATTACATAGGAGTAAACTTCCCGCAAATACCTTATCACTTTGGAGAATTGTTCACCTGTCACCGAATCTGATTGTTCAGGTTTCATCGGAGCTGCCAATATTCTGACACCAGATTGTGAATGTCTGATGGTCACACTGTTAATAATATCTGGATCCAATTCATCCGCGCGTGGTGCCAGGTCTAAAATACTATTCTTACCTTGTTCATTAAGGAATACTGCAACATCACCAAACTGAAGATTCGCATCAACAATTAAGACAGAAGTATCTTCATTGTTCAAACATACAGCAAGGTTAGTAGCCAATGTAGTACATCCAGAGCCTCCTTTTGGGCTATAAAAGGTGATTACTCGGCCACCAGCCCTGGATATTCCCGACGGATGTGCTCCTCCAGTTCGAGCACTTTGTACACCACTTCCCTGTGGAACCTTAGCTCTCTCCTCACGTGCCATTGAACCCGCACGGCGAATTGCTGAATTCAATTCATCAATTGTCGGAGGTTTTGTCAGGAAATCTCGTGCACCCGCCAACATCGCACGACGCATATAGTTTGGATCGTTTTGAATCGATAGGATCACTATTTGTGTATACGGAACCATCTTTCGAATGATTTCCGTCGCTGCGATCCCATCCATGTCGGGCATATTGATGTCCATCAGTAGGACATCCGGTTTAACATCTTTAGAGATGTCTATCGCCTCGCGACCTGTTCGCGCGACCCCAACTACCTCTACATCAGGTTCGAACTGTAATAACTTTCTAATGTTCTCCCTTGTTTCAGCAATATCGTCAACAATTACGACTCGAATTTTCTCGGAATCAACCATTCATTTACTCCAAAAATGATTTCTCATTATGGTTGTGGTGTCGGGATCTCATCATTTGGGAGTGATGGAGGAACTAAAGCAGTCACAGCAGGTTGAAAACCATAAGGTAACTTGACAGGAATGGGAATATTATACTGGTCAAGCAAGTAAGCCAGTGTAACAGCTTCAGTCGCCGTGATATCTGCATCGCGAGGATTTCGTAAAACTAAAGTCAATTGTGCACCACCATAGATTAGATAGTTTAAAGTAACAGCATCTTGGGGGGAGACTATCAAAGTAATAACATCTGGAGGAGCAGGCATTGGCGTTGGTGTTGCGGCTGCCTGTTGTTGTTGTGCTTCCTCTGAGCCAGGTACCGGCGTCGCTGTCGGTGCAGGTTGTGTAGCTTCTAACGCCGCTTTTTCAGCCGGGGTTAAAAAGTTACCCATTTGCAGCACAATCACGTTTTGAATTAATGTTTGGCTTACCAGGCGAGGACGTTGTGGTTCAGAAGGTAAAATGTAAAATGTCTCGTCTACAAGCGGATCATTTTCAGATCTTCCTTGTTCAGATGCACCACGAAAAGGTTGTGCGAATAACGTGGTCATTGATTCCGGAGGATTTACGCCTCCACCTTCGGTGATTCCTCCACCTCCTGGTCCAATTACATTACCCGTCCAATTCGGTAATTTCGTTTGCCACGCTGGATCCAAGTCCACAAACAACATGGTGACAATTACATTTACGTGGTCTCCCCTTTGAGGTGCATAGGATACACTTGACAACCTAGTTATTGGAATTGAAACAGCTACCATTCCAGGAGAAATGAACAGGGCATCATCTGATCCTTGTTCTGTATCGGGGGAATCTGTAATTAATGCAGATGTGATCACAGTATATGGATCCATCGTATAACGGGCCATTTTTCCCGCAACTTGATTAATATCTGTATACATGATTGGTAAAACTAGATCTGCCTGATAATCAACCACATCTAATTTATCTGCGGTGATGATATCACCTCGCTGCACGCGTTGAGTGACTACCACAACTTTTGCAGTAGGGATAGGCGTTTCTGTGAAGACTGGTTCATTTATGGCTTCACCAGTAGGCTGTGGTAATAACAAACCCCTGCTGTAAAGAATATAAACTACAGCAATTCCAATCACAATAATCAATGCCAATAGAAAGAAAATTCTCCCACGACGCATTTCAGCCTCCCATATTCTTATTTTCCAGAGATGCCTTTGGTTTAATCATACGACCTTTATGTCAAAAGTCAAGTACAGGGGAAATCGTCCCCATTTTACCTAAGTCTACTTGAAATCGTAAGACTTCGCCACCCTAACGCTGCAAGATTTAGACCATATATTATTAAAAAGAGGACCCGGCATAGCCGGGTCCCTGGTTTGGATAACGAGATATTTAGGTACCCCGTAGTGCTGAAGAAATCTGACTAAATACCTGCGAAATCTGGGTTCCGAGGATGGTGAGAACAACAATGACGACAATCGCAATCAATACAATAATCAACGCATATTCAACCATACCTTGACCCTTTTCCTTAGGTGAGAACAACATGGCTTACACCTCCTTCCTATTGTGGTTTCTCTGGTTATATTCCAGAGTTAGGCTTATTATATGAGCTTAATCCAAAAAAATCAATATATAATCGCTTAATAATACCTAACAATTATGCAAAGGTCACTGTATTTGCAGTAGGTATCTGAAATAAAATATGCGAGCCATGACCAACTGTGCTATTGACTTCCAATGTTCCTCCCAGCATTTGAACACGATCCCGGATTACTTTAAGTCCCATGCTGCCTTTTTCATACACCTTTTCAACATCAAAACCTTTGCCATTATCTTCCAGGCTTACCCTTAAACCTGTTGGGGAGGTATCCATTTGGATGATAACTTGGGTCGCCTGGCTATGACGCGCGATATTGCCGAGTAATTCCTGGATAGCACGAAAAACCATAACTTCTTTATAAGATTCAAACCGTTGTTCCATCCCAGTAGATATTAATCTCACTTCAATTCCAGATTGCTCCTTGAACGTCTCTACATAGCGGGTTATCGTAGGTGATAATCCTAAATCATCTAGCATCATCGGCCGTAAATCAAAAATAAAATCCCGCACCTTTTGAAAAGTGGATGAAGCTGTCATTTTTACGCCCGCTAATTCTTCCTTTGCTTTAACTTGATCTAAATCAAATAATCGCATTGCAATTTCAGTTTGCAAGATAAAATTTGACAATGCTTGTGCTGGTCCATCATGCATTTGGCGTGCCAGGCGACCTCGTTCTGCTTCCTGAGCTTGAATGATCATTTCCACCGTCTTTGCCAGTGCAGATTGATCATTTTTGGATCCATTTGTTCCAAATTCACCTGTTTCGAAAGCCTGATTGACACGCTCTAATACCCCAATATAATGCTCGATGTGTGTATGATCGCTTTGTAATTTATCTATTTTCCCCCGCATAACGAATAATCTTTGCTGCGCATCTAAAGCTGCATCGTATGCAGTTCGAATATCAGATTTTGATATCGTCTCCAATTGAGCCTGGATTTGTTGCAGGCGAGCAGAAACAGAAGCATTTCTCTGCTGAATTCTGGAATTTTCGAGTTGGCTTTGCTCGATCAGCATGATTATTTCCTTTAGTTCCATCTGTGCATGTTCCAATTCAGATTTGCAATCTTGTTTGAGCTTCTCCCAGATGTTTAGTTCCTCTTGGTCTTGAGATCCGGATGGCAAATTCATGGTCCTTACTCCTCTAACCCGATAATCGCTAAGCTGATTATTCCTATTCGAGTATAGCACATGAAAACATGGGCAGCAACAGTCATCACCTTACAATTCTAATAATAAGTTGATATCCAGCTTATTGTATAATTCCTGAATGCGTTTTGTCCCTCCCACTCGAATGATACCTCGGCAAGAAAAGCACATGTCTTCGAATTGTTCCTTTCTCATTCTGATCCCGTTAGCTTGGACCTCATCCTCTGATGGCATTTAACGATAATAGTTTAGTACAGATATTGCAACAGAAGATTTGAAATATTCATTAACTATTGAACCATATGCAAGTATTGATAATTTGGCTTATCCTTCGATGTTTGACCAGCCTGTTTGCAGGCATCGTGTCCGCCATACGGCCGATGATGCCCGTTGAAAGTGCTATACCTTTTCTACCCCTTACATCACCAGTAAGCCAATGGCTTGAAAGAGTTTTTCTCTCACCCTGGCTGCGGTGGGATGCCGTCTGGTACCAAAGGATTGTAAGCAATGGCTATAGTGCTGAAAATGGCACGGCTCAATTTCATCCTCTATATCCTTGGTTGGCGACACCATTGGTGAAGATGGGACTTTCCTCAACATTGAGTCTGTTGATTATCAGCTCACTTGCTGGTATGGCTTTATTTTTTATTTTCAACCGGTTGTTGCAACTAGATTTAGATAAACAGAGTTCTTTCTTCGGTTTTTTGCTCTTTGCTTTGTCTCCACTATCATTTATATTATTTGCTCCTTACTCAGAAAGTCTATTTCTGTTATTTACAGTGCTTTGTTTATTTTGGGCACGCCAAAAATCCTGGTGGTTGGCAGGATTGGCTGGTGGATTGGCAGTGCTGACCCGTCAACAAGGAATTTTTTTATTATTGCCCATGGCATGGGAGTTACGGGAAGATTCGACTCGAAAACCAAGTCTCATGGTAAGAAAATGGAAGGATTGGTTGGCACTAGGTCTTATTCCAGCTGGAATGCTCATCTGGTTGGGATATCGAGCAATTTTCCTAAGTGATATTCAGCCAAATTTCTCTACTCTTCAGTCGTTAATTTATTCCTTCTTGATCTCTCCCAGTGCTACACAGGTCGTCCCGGTTCAGCGATTCATTTGGCCTTGGCAGGCATTATATATAACATTACAAAAATTATTCACTAATCCAGATCTGGATTTATGGGTAAATATCATTACTGGCATACTCTTTTTAATTCTGTTAGGAATCGCTTGGCGGAATATGCGTCTAAGTTATAAAATTTATTCGCTAGCCATCACTCTCGTAAGCTTCAGCTACTATACAGGACCAATTCACCCTTATATGGGTTTACCGCGTC